>ULQM01051749.1_pt1 | contig 23655 bp, 19 predicted proteins | sample 1954451 | NCBI WGS metagenome assembly ULQM01 (sample SAMEA4835655, study PRJEB28245) | human gut metagenome | biome: gut microbiome; material: fecal sample | place: Denmark | collected 2008 | reverse complement strand
CGGCTACCACTGTGTCCACGATTCCAAGCGGCCACAGGGCGAGATAGCCGTCATCAACACCTGTGGCTTCATCGAGTCAGCCAAGGAGGAGAGCATCAATACCATTCTCGAATTTGTGGCGAGAAAGAAATATGGTCACTTGAACAAGCTCTTCGTAATGGGCTGCTTATCACAGAGATACAAGAGCGAACTGGAGAAGGAAATTCCCGAGGTGGATAAGTTCTACGGTAAGTTCAACTACAAGCAACTCCTCACAGACCTTGGCAAGGCTGAGGTGGCAGCGTGCGACGGTGTGCGCCATCTCACCACACCACGCCACTATGCCTATTTGAAGATAGCCGAGGGCTGCGACCGCCATTGCGCCTATTGCGCTATTCCCATCATCACAGGTTCGCACAAGAGTCGGCCGATGGACGAAGTCCTGCAGGAGGTGAGGGAACTGGTGGCTCAAGGAGTAACGGAGATACAGGTCATCGCACAGGAACTGACCTACTACGGTGTGGATATTGACGGCAAACGCCACATCGCGGAACTCATCTCGCGTATGGCCGATGTGACGGGTGTGCGCTGGATCCGTCTCCACTACGCCTATCCCAACGATTTCCCGATGGAGCTCCTCGACGTGATCAGGGAGCGCCCCAACGTCTGCAAATACCTCGACATTGCGCTGCAGCACATCAGCAATCCCGTCCTGAAAGCCATGCACCGTCATGTCACCAAGCAGGAAACCATCGACCTAATAACGGAAATCCGACGCCGCGTCCCAGGCATTGCCCTCCGTACCACGCTGATGGTGGGCTTCCCGGGCGAGACCGAGGCCGACTTCATCGAACTGATGGACTTTGTGCGCTGGGCTAAATTTGAGCGAATGGGTGCCTTTGCCTATTCTGAAGAGGAGGGCACATTCGCAGCGAATCACTACGAGGACAACATTCCCGCCGAAACGAAGCAGCGCCGCCTCGACCAACTGATGGCCGTGCAACAGGAGGTGAGCGCGGAGATAGAAGCCGCCCAGGTGGGGCGTGTTTTGGAAGTGGTGATCGACCGCAAGGAGGGCGACTACTATGTGGGACGAACGGAGTACAGTTCGCCCGAAGTCGATCCAGAAGTGCTCATCCCGGTCAGCGACGGAATGTTGCGCGTGGGCACTTTCTACCAAGTGGAAATCACGGTCTCCAGCGAGTTTGACCTCTACGGCAAACGAGTCAAAAAAAGCAAGTGAGCCACACAATAACGGAAAGATAGCAATCTCGTATGAACAACAAGGAATACATTGCAGCACTTGCGGGCAAGCTCGGCTACCCGCAGGAGCAGACCCAGAAGATGGCAAAGACACTCATAGAGGCTATGGGCCATCATTTTGAGAACGGCGAATCGGTCGTGGTCAACGGCTTTGGCACGTTTGAGGTGCGCAAGCGGTTGGAACGGGTCATCATCAATCCTGCTTCTGGACAGCGCATGCTGGTTCCTCCCAAGCTCGTACTGGGATTCAAGCCGTCTTCCATCATCAAGGATCAATATAAGAAGGGAGGAGGAGAGTAGTTATGGCCAAATCCACATTGCAAGCCATCGCAGCCGTCATCGCTGATCGCTACGAGCTGAAAAGCAGCGATGCCACGGCCTTTGTTGCCGCGTTCTTTGACCAAATACGAGAGGGACTGGCGCAGGACAAGCAGGTAAAAGTGCGCGGCCTTGGTACGTTCAAGCTTCAACCGGTCAAAGCGAGAGAGAGTGTCAATGTCAATACGGGGGAACGCCTCGTCATCAACGGTCACGACAAGATGGCATTCACGCCCGACAATGCGATGAAAGAGCTCGTCAACCGTCCTTTTGCAGATTTTGAAACCGTGATGATCAAGGATGGAGTCAATATCGATGCCATTCCCACACCTGCAGAATCAACCACTGATGAGGATGGTGACGAATGTACCACCGAAACTACGCCTACCGAGACAGAGAGTGAGTCGTCAGCACAAAACCACCAGCCCGCAACAGAGGAAAGACCTCCTGTCGTCGATGAAGGACACACCAACAGAGATGAACCGCAACCAGTTGTAAAAGAAGCACTTCCCGCCGAAGAGGGACCGCTACAAGCGGAAGAGGATCATCAACCTTCAGTAGATAAGAACTCTCTCGCTACAGAAGAAGATCAGCCTCATGATGAAGAGGTCAAGGGGCAGTCCGATGAGGAGCAGACGTCGTCTGATAAAGAACAGAACGAAGAAGAGAATGAGCAATCTACGGTCGAGAATGACCAGCAGGTCATAGAGACGCAGACCAAAGAAGAATCACCATCAGCGGCCACGGTGCCAACACCACCTCAAAGGGTTGTTACTCGTCCCCGCAAACCCACACCCAAGGAGCGCTTCTCGCAACTAATGGGAGATGATGAGGACGAAGAAGAACAGGTCCATAGCAACGATGACAAAGCCATTGTTGACGATTCTGACGAGAAACAAGAAAGCGCTTTAGAGAGCGAGGTTCAATCAACTGTCTCAGAAGAGGTTGAGCAAGAATCACCAAGTATTACTTCTACACAAGGAGCCACCGAGAAAGAGTGCGATTCTCCTGAAAAAGCAAAGACAGAGCCCGAGAGAGAAACTCCTCTTTCAGACCGCGCTGACTCAGACAACACAGAGGAGTCGCAAGCAGAAGAAACATGCTCTGAAGAGAATATAGAGGAAACTTTGGATGCAGAGGAAACCAAAGATGAAGTGAGAACCAAAGGTGATGTGGAATCAACAGAAGAGAAAGAAACCATAAAAGCTCCAGAAGAGGAGAATTCTACGGTTGAGGAAGATTCCAAGGTCGAGGAGAACTCTACTGATTCTGCTACAGAGGAAACTTCCCTTTGGGCAGATCCCGAGAACGAGGATGACAAGATGGAAACCCCGCAGGGCCATTTGGTCCGCAATGTTGTCCTTCCTATCGTAGCTCTGTTGTCTGTGATTGCCATTGCCACAGGAGCATATTACTACGGTAAGTCGCAGCAGGAGATCCCACAAAGACCTACCACTCCCGAGGTGGAAAAGCCACAATCTTCTGCCCCGCAACCAGCGAAGGCCAATGACTCCGCACAGGCCAAGGTCGAGAATTCAACCAAGACTGAAAATAAGACAGAGGTTCAAACGGACCAAGCACAGAAGAAGGAAGTGGTTGCCGAAAGTAAGGAAACCAAACAGGTCACCCCCGAGGGTATCGACTTGGCAGCAGCCAACAATTACCGAAAGCTCCGCTATGGCGCTTACCGCATCATTGGTGTAGAGAAGAAGGTGGTGCTGCGCCCAGGAGAGACTATGGCCAAGGTTTGCCGACGCACCCTTGGCAAAGATATGATTGGCTATTTTGAGGCTATCAACGGCCAGAAACGCCGATCGCCAGGCGACACGATCTTGGTACCCAAGGTGGAGTTGCGTCCAGAATATCGCAAATAGTCGACAGACGCTGCTCCTGCTTACCGCTCCAGCCCATACCAACCCAGATGGTAGAACACCCACCGCTGCCCTCTGACTTGGTATGGGTTGTTGTGTTTTGGAGCACTTTGGTTTTAACTAAAAAACAGAGTAAGAGAACAGAAGTTTTCTTCGCAAAAACAAAGGTCTAAGGCCCATCGCAACCCCGCATTATCATCCCCCAGCATGAAAAACACAGGGTAAAAGTTAAATTAACGCTTTTATATTTTTGTATGTGAGAAAAATGTCGTACTTTTACACCTTGAAAACTAAGGTCAAATCGCTTAGAAGCGAAATAAAGGGCCTTCTGGGCCATTTTCTACTGAAGACTGGGTGGTAGTGACCATCCTCTGAATGGGCACAGAAACACCCGTTGCAGTAGCATCGTGGCAGGGAATGACCGACACAATGATGAAATAACAAAAAAATAACAATACTCAATGGACGATTCACAGACGATTGATCAAGACAGGATCATGAAAATCAACATCGAGGAGGAGATGAAGAAGAGCTACATCGACTACAGTATGTCAGTCATCGTAGCCCGTGCCCTCCCCGATGTACGCGATGGATTCAAGCCCGTACACCGCCGTATCCTCTTCGGAATGCGCGGTATTGGCAATTTCAGCAACCAAGCGTACAAGAAATGTGCCCGTGTGGTAGGTGAAGTACTTGGTAAGTACCATCCCCACGGCGACAGCTCCGTCTATGGAGCGCTGGTCCGCATGGGACAAAGCTGGAACATGCGCTATACCTTGGTCGATGGACAGGGTAACTTTGGTAGTGTCGATGGCGACTCACCGGCAGCCATGCGTTACACCGAGTGCCGTCTCTCCAAGATGGGTGAGCACATCATGGACGACATCGACAAGGACACGGTCGATATGGTGAACAACTTTGACGACACGCTGAAGGAACCGGCCGTCATGCCGACGAAGATTCCCAACCTGCTCGTCAACGGCGGCAACGGTATTGCCGTTGGTATGGCGACCAATATCCCGACACACAATCTTGGAGAAGTGATCGACGGATGCTGCGCCTACATCGATGACCCTGAGATCAGCACCGACGGACTGATGCAATACATCCCCGCCCCCGACTTCCCCACAGGTGCCTACATCTACGGCTTGCAAGGTGTAAAAGATGCCTACGAGACGGGAAAGGGACGCATTCTCATGCGTGCCAAGGCCGAGATAGAGAGCGACGACAGCCACGACAAGATTGTGGTCACGGAGATTCCCTACGGTGTCAATAAGCAGCAGCTCATTGAGTATATCGCCGAACTGGTGAAGGAAGGCAAGATCGATGGCATCGCCAATGTCAACGACGAGACGGGCCGACAAGGCATGCGCATCGTCGTAGACGTGAAGCGCGACTCCAATGCCAACGTCATACTCAACAAGCTCTTCAAGATGACGGCCTTGCAGAGTTCATTTGCAGTCAATTGCATTGCGCTCGTCAAGGGACGTCCTTGTCTGCTTACTCTCAAGGACTGTGTGAAAAACTTCGTGGAGCACCGTCATGAGGTGACGATACGTCGCACACAGTTTGACTTGAAGAAAGCTCAGGAACGCGCCCACATCCTCGAAGGCCTCATCATTGCCTGCGACAACATCGATGAGGTAGTACACATCATTCGTGGCAGCAAGACGCCTGCCGACGCCCAAGCCAACCTCGAGAAGCGCTTCGACCTCGACGCCCTTCAGTCGAAGGCCATTGTGGACATGCGCCTCTCCCAGCTTACGGGCCTGCGCATGGACCAGTTGCACGCCGAGTATGACGAACTCATGCAGACCATCAAAGACCTGCAGGAGATCCTTGACAATCCCGAGCGTTGCAAGGAGGTGATGAAAGAAGAACTCCAAGAGGTGAAAGAGAAGTATGGCGATCCTCGTCGCACACAGATCATCGCCGACGAACATGAGTTCAATGCAGAGGATTTCTATCCCAACGACCCCGTCGTCATTACCATCAGCCACCTTGGCTACATCAAGCGCACGCCGCTCTCCGACTTCCGCGAGCAGGCACGCGGTGGCGTAGGTTCCAAGGGTGCGAAGACAAGGGACAAGGACTTCACCGAATTTATCTATCCCGCCACGATGCACCAGACGATGCTCTTCTTCACCAAGAAGGGCCGCTGCTACTGGATGAAGTGTTATGAGATTCCTGAAGGCGACAAAAACTCCAAGGGACGGGCCATACAGAATATGCTCGCCCTCGATCCGGGCGACAGCGTCAATGCCTTCCTGCGTCTGCGCGGACTGAGTGAGGAGTTTGTCAAGAGCCACTATGTCGTCTTCGCCACCAAGCGAGGCATCGTAAAGAAGACCAGCCTGGAGGCATTCTCCCATCCGCGCAATGTCGGCGTGCGCGCCATCACGATCAACGAGGGCGACGAAGTGGTCGATGTACGTCTCACCAACGGTCGCAACCAGCTCATTCTGGCCAACCGCAACGGTCGTGCCGTCCGCTTCGACGAGACTGATGTCCGTGCGATGGGTCGCACGGCTACGGGTGTCTGTGGCATGAAACCCGATGACGACGGACAGGACGAAGTAGTTGGCATGATCGTCGTCAATGACCCGAAGACCGAATCGGTGATGGTGGTTTCGCAGGAAGGCTACGGCAAGCGTTCCGAGGTGGAGGACTACCGCATGACCCGCCGTGGTGCCAAGGGAGTGAAGACCCTTAATATCACGGAGAAGACGGGCAAGCTCGTGGCTATCAAGAACGTCACGGACGACAATGACCTCATGATCATCAACCAGAGCGGCATAGTAATCCGCATGGCCGTGGCCGAGGTCCGCGTCATGGGCCGTAATACGCAGGGCGTACGCCTTATCAACCTCACCAAGAAGAATGACGTCATTGCTTCCGTTTGCAAGGTGATGAGTTCGGATTTGGAGGCGAGGGTAGAGGAGGAAAGCCACTCTCAGTGGCAGAAGACCAGCGACGACCTCAAGAGCGACAACACACCGACCAACCTCGCTGCCACAGCCACGCCTTCTGATGAGGCTGACAGTCAAAGCGATGAGACTTCGGAGTCTGTTTCTGAAGAGAAAGAATAATCAATAATTAATAACTAACAATTTTATTTTAATAAGAACGACATGAAAAAAATGATGATTGCAGCGATGATGCTTCTCGCGTCATCGGCATCCTTCGCTGGCAACAGCGACGTGCTCAAGGCTATCTTGAAGGCCAAGACCTACACCGAGGCAGCCCAGCTGCTGAGCCAGGGTCTCAATCAGCTGGCCGACAACGCCGAGAAGGCATCCGCCTACAACCACCTGACTCAGCTCGCCTTGAAGACCGTGCAGGCTGACCAGGCAGCAGGTAAGGAGAGCGCAGAGGCCTACGAGGCAGTCGGCAATGCCTTCACCAATGCACAGGAGTGTGTGAAGTATGATGCTCTTCCCGATGCCAAGGGCAAGGTGAAGAACAAGTATGCCGGTCTTGCCGACCAGCTCTACATGATGCGCGGCTTGCTCATCAACGGTGGTGTGTTCTTCCAGAATGCCAACGATGATGCCAACGCCTACAAGTATCTTGCCGAGTATGTGGAGACCGCAGAGTGGCCGATGTTCGCCAAGTTCGACATCAGCAAGGACGAGAACCTCAGCGACATCGCCTACTACGCCACCTACTATGCCTACCAGAACCAGGATTGGGCCAAGGCCGAGCGTTATGTGAAGTACGCCATCAAGAGCCCTGAGCGCAGCAAGGACGCACAGCAGCTGGAGCTGGCTATCCTCGGCGCACAGCTCAAGACCCATGAGGACTCCGTGGGCTACGCCAACAAGTTGGAGCAGAAGCTCGCTGAGGATCCCGAGAACGTCAGTGTCTTCACCCTGCTCGTCACCACGCTGAGCAACATCGGCCAGCAGGCCAAGGCTGACCAGATTGTCGAGGCTGCTCTGAGCAAGAATCCTAACAACTATGGCGCATTGGTCATGAAGGGCCAGTTTGAGAGCCAGAAGAAGAACTATGAGGCTGCTGCCGACGCCCTCGTCAAGGCATTGCCCCTCGCTGCCGACGACGCTCAGCGCATCGCCATCAACGCTTCAATTGGCCAGTGCTACTTCTACCACGCACAGGAGGCTGTCGCCCGTGTCAAGGGTGTGATCGCAGGTTCTACGAAGGAGCAGTTCGACAAGGTTTACAACAAGGCCATCGAGTATCTCCTCGTTGCCAAGAACCTCGATGTCAACCACGAGAGCAAGCGCCTCTGGGCTTACCCGCTCTATGGCTGCTACTACTTCGTCAAGGGTGAGAAGGCTCCCGAGACCGAGGCTGCTGCAGCTGACGCAGGCATCTCTGGCGAGTAATCGATGCATTTCAACTATCACAATCATTGTGCCCTCACTCCTTTCCACAAGGCAAAGGAGTGGGGGCGTTTTGGCTTCTTCCTTTTTTGGTTGCTCTTCGTCCTACCCTTGCCGTCACTTGCACAGGAGACCACACGTGAGGCAGCAACCTTGTCCCGTCGGGCAGCAACAACCTTCCATCTGCTGCAACACTACCAAAAGACCGACTCCATCGCGTTCTACCAGCATGTGGTTGAGACAATGCGCCTCTCCCTACGCAGCGACTCCCTCGACCGTCTCCCAGACAAGAAGGGACGCATCAAACCGCGCTGGCAGGAAGAAAACACCAAGCGAATAGTAGTCCTTCACCCCTTGCTTATCAACGCTGGCGTCTATTTCTCTCGCCACCAATACCCCATGATGGGGGTGGACGCGCTGAAACTCTACCTTACCTCCCGCCAACACCCCTCTCTGATGAATACAACCGACGAGCAGGGCGTGGCCTACTACTACCTTTCCACCATCTATTTCCAGTCTCATGGCTACCGCCAGGCAGATCAGTATGCCGATATGGCGATGGAATACGCCGAGCTTGCACTCCCGGCCGCTGAGATGAAGGCGCGCTGCATGCATGCCACTATGACCACCGAGGCCGACTCGATACGCTATCTCGCCGTCCTTCACGAGTTCTACACCTCCGACCCCTCCAACCCTACATACTTTGCTTGGATCATGCAGTTCTACGAACATCCTACGCCCCAACACAACATCGATCAGTTTATCGACAGCGAACTGGAGCAAAATCCACACTCCGTCACGCCATGGATCCTCAAAGGCGAAGTAGCCATGCACAACCGCCACTGGATGGAAGCCGTGGAAGCCTACCGTGAGGCCGACGCTATTGACGACACCTCCATCCCCGTCATCTATAATATAGGACTTTGCCTGACCTACGAGGCGCATGCGCGAGAGGACCGTAACGCCCTGGCCCGCTATCTTTCCAAAAGGCGATCATCAGCAGATAAACAGGAGTCACCATCCGACCACCCCTCTCACCCCAATGATCCAAAGCAACCTTTCAACAACCAGCAAGTGGAGGATGACGGCCTCACCATCCATTTTCTTTGGCAAGAGGCTTCTCGCTATCTAGAACGCGTAAGGGAAATGGACCCACGCCGCAACAAAGTCGATTGGGTCACACCACTCTGCACCGTCTATGAGAAATTGGGCAAAAAGACGGAGGCTGACGAACTTCGTCCTCTCGTAAGGACAAGATAGGTGATTTCAGACCACAGCACACCATGCGCATTCTGCCTCGCAAAATAACACAATGGAATGTGCTGGTCACAAAATATAATGATAGAACACGCGGATTATGAAATGATTTTCGTAATTTTGCTGACCAATATAATACACCGTCTGTAGCGGTGGTGACACTCGTACGAACGAGGCAGGACGAGAGCAGGACGGGCATGTCCCGTCTGTATCCGTCGCAACCAACTCTTTACATTTATGATCAAGTCATTTTTAACTTACGTTGCTGAGGACATATACAAACGCTACGGGGCGGACCTTAGTCGGCTGACGGTTGTTTTCCCCAACAAGCGTGCGGCTCTCTTTCTCAACCAGGAACTGGCGCGCATGGCCGAGAAACCCATTTGGGCTCCGGCCTACGTCACCATCAGTGAGTTGTTTCGGAGCCGTTCCCAGCTCTCTATAGCCAACCCCATCCAGTCTGTCTGCCTGCTGCATAAGAGCTATACCTCCGTCACAGGCATTGACGAGACACTCGACCACTTCTTCGGATGGGGGCAATTGCTTTTGGCCGACTTTGACGACATCGACAAGAATATGGCCGATGCACAGCAATTGTTCCACAACGTGCGCGATCTCCACGAACTGGACAGCATCGAGTATCTCGACGAGGAACAGAAACAACTCATCATGCGCTTCTTCGGCAATTTCACTGGCGACGAAACCCAACTGCGGAAAAAGTTTATCAGTCTGTGGTCAAACCTCTACAATGTTTATGCCGACTACCGTCAGCGGCTGCGGGAACGCGGGCTGGCCTATGAGGGTATGTTATACCGTGACGTGGTGGAGCACGATAAAGGCGAATTGCCTGGCGACCACTACCTCTTCGTCGGCTTCAACGTGCTACAAAAGGTGGAGCAACGTCTCTTCGACCAACTGCGAGAGGAGGGGAGGGCAGCCTTCTACTGGGACTACGACTATTATTACACCCACCTTGCTGACCATGAGGCGGGCACCTATGTCCGCCAATGGCCCAGATGCTACCCCAACGCCCTCGACGATGCGGACGAAGACCTCTACGGTCAACTCGGCAGAGAGAAACGCATACGCATCTTGTCAGCACCAACGGAGAACCTGCAAGCTCGCTATATTTCTACATGGCTACGGGAGAACGAACGCTACAAGGACGGAAAGCGAACGGCGGTGGTACTCTGCGACGAACACCTGCTTCCCACTGTCATCCATAGTATCCCCTCCGAGGTGGAGATGGTAAACGTGACGACAGGCTACCCACTACAGCAGACTCCAATTGCCTCGTTTCTCACTCAGCTAATAGCGCTCCAGACGGATGGTTTCTCCCTCAAAGAAAGCCGTTATAAACTCGCTTTCATAGAGCGCGTGCTACGCCATCCCTATGCCAAGTTTGTATCTCCATTGGCCACCGACTTGCTCGCACGCCTTATCGCCGCCAAACGATTCTACATCTCACGCGAGGATTTGTCAGAGGACGAAGGGCTCTACCTGATCTTCCGAGAACTGCCAAACGGACCTCTTGGCGAGGTGGATGCGTTACAGTTGACAGAGTGGCTTGCAGAGGTGACGCGCAGTGTGGCAATGGGTGGTCCCAACGGCAAGGCCCCACTCTTCCAGGAGTCTGTTTTCCGCATGTTCACTACGCTGCAACAACTTGCCAAACTCATTGCAGACGGTGACCTTGATGCCGACCTGACCATCCTCCGCCGACTCATCACCCAGCTGGTGGGCGCCACCTCCGTACCCTTTCATGGCGAACCAGCACGAGGTGTCCAGGTGATGGGTGTGCTGGAGACGCGCAACCTCGACTTTGACCATGTGCTCATCCTTTCGTGCAACGAAGGGAATATGCCCAAGGGAGTTGATGATGCATCGTTCATACCCCACGCGCTGCGTGCAGCCTACGGACTGACAACGATCGATAACAAGGTGTCCATATATAGCTACTATTTCCATACGTTGCTCCAACGAGCCACGGACGTGACCATTGCCTACAATAGTTGTGCCGACGGCCTGAGGGCAGGTGAGATGTCGCGCTTCATGTTGCAACTGATGGTGGAGTGGCCGCACAACATCGAGAAAATCACCCTTCAGGCAGGACAAGAACCACAGGACGTCTGCCTCGTCCCTGTGACCAAAGACAACCATGTGATGAGCGTTCTGCATGGGTTCGGATCCATCTCGCCCTCGGCCTTGTCCACCTACCTGCGTTGCCAGCTGCGTTTCTTCTACGCCTATGTCGTAGGACTTAGCGCACCCGACGACAATGATGCAGAGGCGTTCAGCGCTATCCATTTCGGAAACATCTTCCACCGTGCGGCCGAACTGGTCTATGAGCAACTGCTTCCCAGGGAGCGAATCGAGGCTGAGGATCTGCAGCGCCTCATCCAGGCTTGTCGTAAGACTGCGAACAATCCCTTGCAGGTAGTGGTCCGTCAGGCAATTGCCGAGGAGTTTTTCCACCTTGGAAAAGGGGCGACCACACACCCGAAACTCAATGGTTTGCAACTTCTCAATGAGGAGGTGATCAAAAAATATCTCGTACGACTACTGGAGACTGACCTCAAAGTAGCTCCCTTACGAATAATCGCCCACGAGGCAACGGCCTATGCACGAATGCAGTCGCCAGAGGACAGCCCAAAGTACAACATCCGAGTGGGCGGACGGATAGACCGCGTCGACGAGGTACTTTTGGGCACCCGTAACCAACAACTACGGGTCGTAGATTACAAAACAGGCAACTCTCAGGCAAAGTCTGTTGCTGCACTTCCCGATGTCTTCAATCCTGCCAAGATTCCCGACTATCACATCGACTACCAGTTGCAAGTGATGCTCTATAGTCTGCTAATCGATGGACATGCGCCCCAACTGAATCCACAGCATAGGCCAGTCAGTCCGGCATTACTTTTCATCCAGTACACTTCCGACGAGGACTATTCGCCCATACTGCGCATCGGAGAAACAAGAATCACGGACATGGGATCGTTGCGGGAGGAGTTCGACAAGGAACTACATAGGCTTCTGGGCGAGATTTTCGACCCTTCCGTGCCCTTTGCTCCCAATGATCATGAAAAGGAATGTGGAAGTTGTCCATTCAAGTCGCTATGCGGAAAGCCCATGAATGTAGGTTCCTTTGGCAATTAGCAATTTGCCTATTCCACCCCTACATTGAACAAAAAGATAATGACGTTATAAACACCATATTAAATATGAATAAAAAATTGATGATGGCCTTGACGGCCTTCCTGCTCACTTTCACGGCTCAAGGCCAGACGATGCGCTCTCTGTGGATAGCCATGCCTGACAGTCTCTTCCCTTATCTCGACCGCAATGCCAAAACGATCATGGCTGATGGAGTGGGCGAGGGGATAGCCACAGGCAACCGACTTTCAGGCCAGTCGCGTATCGACACGCTGACAGCCGACTACCTTAAGGCAACGCTCTCAGAGGCCTCCTATATAGAGATGAAACGCATTGCCAATCCGCAGGGCGACTCTATTTTGGCGGTTGTGACCACCTTCTGCGGTCCTGAACAAGAAAGCAAGCTCGATTTCTATGACCTGTCGTGGCATCTATTGGCCGGCGATGTCTGCGCAGAAGCCTCCACTGTTCGCCCAGACACCATGTCAGAGGACCATTATATCGAGTTGCAACAGAAAATCGAGCCAAAAATACGTTTATATCTTCTTTCTCCCGTCGATACCCTCCTGCATTCCTCCTTCTCCCTACCCATGCTATCAGAAGCCGACAAAAGGCAGGTAAGGGGCATTTTGCAGGAGAAAAGATACGATTTAGGGGATTTGTTCTTAAAAGAGGTTAAATAATCAAGAATAACCCATGAAAAGTTTGCGGGGTTCCAGATAATGTTATATCTTTGCACAGTGTTTTTCATGGTATTAGATTATTAAGGTTAATAAAGATTGGTTGTCGCGAGACAATCAATCTTTTTGATGCGAGGTTCACCAACCTGCATCACGGAGCCTGAATGCTGGGTGCATTCAGGCTTTTTTGTGCATAATGGTGTGTAACGGGTGTTTGCCCCGTAACGACAATCTCTTATCGAACAATCTGCTGATAGGTCGGCTCAAACGCTGAAGGATACTTGCCTATCAGCACGCAGTTGAGCAAGCAGTTGGCCAGCATCTGTGTGTCGGTAAGGTCCACACCTGCGTCGCGTTTAACCTCCTTACCGATGAGGACTGCCCACTTTTCGGCAAAGCACGCATCGTCAGCGCCAAAGAACATTTCGTTGGTGTTGGGGTCCTGCATCAATTGATAGCGAATCTGGCGCTTAGTTACCTGCGGTTTCATTTCCCTCAGGAGCATATAGGCCGTAGCAAACTCCTTTCGCTTTCTGCGAGCGTGGGGATACATAAGACCTACCTCGGGAAATATCTCCTCAAAATCGTAGCTCTGCAATAATTGTTGTAATGTCATAATCTAAAAAAATAAAGCAATAATTAAAAGTAGTACTATTATAGATAAGGCAAGTGGACAAACAAACCGTCTGCATAGCCTTATTTGCATGGCTGGGAAAATCCCACCCACATGGCACAGAAAGGCTCTCAAAGCCCAGTTTACTTGTCCACTTGTTAGCTGGCAGGAGCCAGCCTCAGCCTGGATGTAGAGCCATCCAGATTAGAATTTTGCCATCTTGATGGCCACTACCGCACACTCATCACCCTTGTTGCCCAAGCGGCCCCCACTACGGTCCTTAGCCTGCTGCAGATCGTTGGTGGTGAGCAAGCCATAGACTACTGGGATGTCACAAGTGGCGTTGAGGCGAGCAATACCATAGGTCACCCCCTCGCAGATATAGTCGAAGTGGGGAGTCTCGCCACGAATGACGCTTCCCAGAATGATGATGGCATCGTAGCCGTCGTTGCGCGACATTTGGTGTGCGCCATAGATCAACTCAAAGCTGCCAGGTACACTCTTGACATGGATGTTCTCAGGCAGCGCGCCGTGCTTCTCCAGTGTTGCCACACAACCAGTAAGCAGCGCATTAGTGATTTCCGGATTCCATTCCGCCACAACGATGCCGAAGCACATATTGCTTGCATCGGGTACCAAGTCCTCGTTGTAGTCAGAAAGATGATGAAGTTCTGTTGCCATTATCGCGAAGCTCTTTCTATATACTTGTCAATCTCCTGATAGAGCGGGGAGGCCACATACTTCTGCTTGATGCTCTTATAGACCTCCAGAGCCTCAGCCTTCTTGTTCTTGCTCTCGAGGAGCTGACCAGCCTTGAGGAGGGCGAGGGGAGCCACAGAGAGGTTGACACCACCGTCTGCGCGGCTGTCGGCCATCTCAGCAGCCTTCTTCAGTGTCTCGATAGCCTTGTCGGTCTGGTCATTGTTGACATAGATGTCGGCCAGGGCTACCTGCGACTCGGGACTGATGATCTTGTCGTCGCGCGTGCTAAACTTCTCTGCATACTCCAAAGCCTTCTTCCAGTCAGGCTTCTGAAGATGGGCATAGCAAAGCGCCGTGTACAGGTTGGCAAGGTTGCCAGCATCCGTACTGCCGTAGTCGGCTGCCACACGCTGGAAGCCCTTGAGGGCCTGGTCATACTGCTGCTGCATCATCAGCTGCTCGCTCTTAGCCAACTCGGTGCTCGCCTCGTCCTCGCGGGGAAGCGATACATAGCTGTGATAGAGGATGCCTCCGACGACAAGGACGATAACGGCACCCAAAATGCCGAAGATCATCTTCCTGTTCTTCAAGAAGAAAGTCTCAGAAGTGTTGAGCGACTCTTCAAAAGTCACCTGCTTTTCTTTCTTTTCTGCCATTTTTATGCTTTTACTTAAATTATATTGCGTTTTGAAATGCCCACTATTAGAGCGTTGCAAAATTACTGCTTTTATCCCGAATACTGAAATTTGAAAGTGTTTTTTTTCGTATTTCCGCCCAAAACACGTAACTTTGCACGTCCAGAGCGTAAAGAATCTTGCATGATACTGAAAAGAATATCTATTCTCAACTATAAGAACATTGCCTCGGCCGACGTCACACTGTCGTCGAAACTCAACTGCCTAATAGGCTCCAACGGCGTGGGAAAGACCAATTTTCTCGACGCGGTCTATATGTTGTCGTTCTGTAAGAGCGCCTTCTGCTCCATCGACTCACAACTCATACGCCACGACGAGGACTTCATGGTGGTGCAGGGCCAATACCTGGACGACGGAGGCGACGAGACAGAGGTGTATTGTGGCATGAAGCGGGGACAGAAGAAACACTTCAAGCGGGAGAAAAAGGAGTATAGAAGACTCTCCGAACACTTGGGTTTGATACCTCTTGTCTTTGTCTCGCCGTCCGATTCGTCGCTCATCGACGGCGCAAGCGAAGGACGGAGAAAACTGATGGATGTGGTGATCTCACAATATGACCGCGACTACATCACAGCCCTTCAGCGGTACGGCAAAGCCCTACAGCAGCGCAACGTTCTGCTGCGTGCCGAGGAGGAACCCGACAGCAGCCTGCTCGAACTGCTGGAGATGCAGATGGGTGATGCGGGAGAGGCCATCTACCGGGCCCGGGCGGCATTCATCGACCGTCTCGTACCCGTCTTCCAGGAGACCTATCAGTCGATAGCGCAGGGAAAGGAGGAGGTGAGCCTACGCTATGTGTCCCACTGCCAACGAGGCCCGCTCTTCGACGTGATTCGCCGCGACCGCATGAAAGACCGTGCTGTGGGCTACTCCTTGCATGGTGTCCACCGCGACGACCTCGAGATGCTCGTAGGTGGATATCCTCTGCGCCGTGAGGGAAGCCAGGGACAGAGCAAGACCTTTGTCCTCGCCCTGCGACTAGCGCAGTTTGCCTGCCTCAAGACAGTGGGCCACAAGCGCGTACCGCTTCTCCTGTTAGATGACATCTTCGACAAACTCGATGCACAACGGGTGGAACAAATCGTAAAACTGGTCTCAGGAGATGGCTATGGGCAAATACTGATCACAGATACTAACCGCGACCATTTGGACCAAATCCTTGCGGCCACGGACTGCGAATACAAACTCTTCAATATGGAGGATGGCACCATCAGCGAAAAGGAGGCGCACCGTATTTGATTTATGTTTAGGAGAAAAGTAGAACCGCTCGACGACGTGCTTCATCTATGGTTACGCAGAAACGGACTGGAGACTCCCCTGCAGCAACGCCGCCTGCTGGCGGCATGGGAAGAGGTGGCAGGTGCAACTATCGCACGCTACACCACCAATAAGTATATCCGCAACCAAACCCTCTTCGTGCAAATCTCCAGTCCGGCACTACGTACAGAACTGGGAATGATGCGCAAGGCGTTGCTTGCCAAACTCAACCAAAAGGCTGGTGGCACGCAGATCGTCACCGACATTCGCTTTTATTAAATATGAGTGAATAATCTACCGACTACTCAAAATAGAAAGTAAGGGCGATCATCTTGGAATGGGCCTCGGAGACGGACTTGGCATAGACGAGCATGTTCTTGTCACGCACTTGGTCGGCATGTTTCTTGTCAAGGCAGTCGCCCAAGCTGTACATAAACTTCAGTTCGGGGCGCAACTTAAAGAAGGGCAGATAGAAATCACAACCTACACCCACCTCCAGAAACACGTCTGAACGTTTGAGCTTGATATAGTCATTGTCTTTTCCCGAGAGATTGATCATCGGATTGACACCCGCCATAAGATAGGGGCGGTGGTTGTTGAAACGAGGGCCCGCCGCTATAAGATCGAGCGCACAACCCACATAGGCCGTCTTGAGGTCTTGCGTCTGGATGGTTGGCTCTCCTAAAGCATTGACATCCGTGATGTTGCGGAACGTGAGGTGACGCGTACCAAAGTACATCGCTGGCGCAATACGCAATTGGAAAGTTTGGTTCAGGCGCAATTCTCCCAGCACACCGACCGTGAATCCTGCATCCCAGCGGTCTTGGTCCACGGACACCGTGCGCTCCACAGGTCCCCGCCCGTCCTCCACATCGATGGTGGTAGGTCCACTATTGAGCAGTTCAAGGTCTTGCAGGTGCGTGCCCACGAGCACACCGAAATGGAAGGTACGCAAATCTGTATAGGGACGATTCTGAACCGTCCGCTCCTGTGCCACGCCCTCTAGGCTACTCAGTCCAAGGAGGCACAGAGCCAATATACGCAATATCAATCTTGTCATCATATAAATAACGGAGTTGATGGCGGCTTATTGCATGGAGAATAATTTTAATAAAGTCTAAATATCGAATTTTCTTATCCTCATTTGTAGGTATCTGAAAAATAATACCTACCTTTGCAGTGTACAAAAGTAGGTATCCTCCCAATAGCAGGACATCCTATTGGACAAAGAGTACAAGAACATTTATAATAATTAAAACTTTAAAGAACTATGGCTTACGTAATTGGTAACGACTGTGTAGCATGCGGTACCTGCATCGACGAGTGCCCGGTGGGCGCAATCTCAGCTGGAGACGACAAGTACTCCATCAACCCTGACATGTGCACGGAGTGCGGCACCTGCGCAGGTGTCTGCCCGAGCGAGGCTATCAGCCTTCCGTAAGGGACACGCCAAAAGAGAAAAAAGGACTGCCGTGGCAGTCCTTTTTTTGTGCTCAGCAGGAGATGAGTTATTCCCCCTTTTCATGAATATAACTTCGTAGGCCGATGAAGTTAACTTCGTAAGCCGATGAATATAACTTCGTAGGCCTATGAAGTTATATTCATTTTTTGGGGCTTTCTCGGACGCAACGCAAGTCACACGTTCAGCATCTTATCAATCATCATCTTCACATACATTTTTCCTTTTGTTCGTCGTTTCTCCTTCAAATCGTCTTTCCTCGGGGAGAAAATTTTGAAACCTCGGGAGGAAACAAAAAAACGCAGCACGATGAGGGGTACTTAAACGTTGATTTCATTGACGAGGCACACCGTCTACAAGACATTCTGTCGGATACTACAACATATCCTGTATCTCCTCGTAAAGCCGCTGAACGGGCAGTCCCATGACGTTGAAATAGCTACCCTTGATGCCTGTGACACCGATGTAGCCTATCCACTCTTGAATACCATAAGCCCCAGCCTTGTCGAAAGGCTTGAAATGGGAGATGTAATAGTCGATCTCCTCATCAGAGAGCTGCTTGAAGGTAACATCCGTAGCCACAGCAAAACGCTTCTGCCGCTTTGTCGTAGCGAGGCAGACCCCGGTGATGACCTGATGGGTGCGCCCGCTGAGCAGACGGAGCATCCGTTGGGCATCGGCTGCATCATGAGGCTTGCCCAAGATGGCCTCATCGACAACCACGATGGTGTCAGCACAGACGAGAAGGTCATCCGCGCCCAGCGACACAGCATAGGGCTGGGCTTTCTCTGCGGCAATGTAGCGAGCAATCTCCATCGGACTCAGCCCGTCGGGATAACCCTCGGAGATGCCATCAATCACCCTTACCTCAAAGGGCAACCCCAGTCCTGCCAGCAGCTCACGACGGCGCGGTGACTGACTTCCTAATATGATCTTTTTCATTACTTCCTCTGTTTGTGTTTAGATATTGCCCTGTCAGGCTCCTACCAGCCAAAGGCTTTCGCATTGAGCACCCATTTGCCTTGTGCCTTCAGCACCTGCTCGATGATGTCGCGCGCCACTCCCTGCCCACCAGGGCGGTCGCTGACGTAGGTGGAAATGTCCTTCACCTCCTGACAGGCATCCTTCGGACAACATGCGCAGCCAGCAAGCTGCATCACTTCATAGTCGGGGATGTCATCCCCTACATAGACGATCTCTTCGTTGCGCAAGCCGTAACGCTCCTTGAACGCCTCCCACGTGCGCACTTTGACAGCGCAGCTGAGATAGACGTCCTCCACGCCGAGATACTCATAGCGCAGGCGGATGTCCTCATTGTGACCACCCGTCATGATGGCAATGCGCAGTCCGTGTTTCTCAGCCAACTGTATGGCGTAGCCGTCCTTGATATTGATAGTGCGGACAGGCTCACCCCGACTGTCCATAGGGATGGTGGAACACGACAAGACGCCGTCCACGTCGAAGACAATGGCGCGTATTTGGGTCAAATCATAATTGATCATGTCTGTATATTCTTCTGATGGATACTTAGCGTTCTATATAATAATGGGGAAACGATTCGCGTGATGGATGGCAGCTGCGCTATGAGTTCTTCTGATGAATGCTGACCGACAGCCGCTCGTAGAGGTCTTTCTCCAGTGGATTCAGCCGCATCAGCTGGGACTGTTCCCTGATGACGTGCTCGTCGTAACGGATGGCGGGACCAGTCTGGGCCTCGCCTGGAGGCAACTCATGGACCTTGCGCGCGGTCTCGTCGATGAGCGGCAATAGTACATCGAAGGGAATGTGTTGCCGTGCAAGCACGTCAGCAGCCACATCATAGCAATGGTTGACAAAGTTGCACGCCCATACTGCTGCCAAGTGGACATATTTACGCTGATCGCTACCGAGGGGGCGCACATGCTGAGAGAGACTCTTCGCAAGTTCCTCCACCGTATGGCGGGCAAAGTCGTCGTTGGCCTCGGTGAAGCAGGGAATGCTGGCAAAGTCAACGTCGCGGGTCTTGGAAAACGTCTGCAGGGGGTAGAGGACACCGTAGTGCAAAGCCATGCCCTCAAAGACACTCATCGGCACGGAACCTGCAGTATGGAGGAAGACATGCTGCTCACGCCCATGGCACACCTTGGGTATCATCTCGCCCAGCGCGCTGTCGCGGAGGGCAAAGACATAGACATCAGCATCATAGGTTAGAAGATTCACATCGTTCACGGGAGCACCGCCAACCTGTTGGGAGAGGACATTGGCAGCTTCCGCCGTCCGACTAAAGACCTGCAAGATGTCGTGTCCTGCACGAAGACAGGCCTTGGCAAATTGTGTGGCTAAATTGCCCGCACCAATCATTACTATTTTCATTTTGACTATGTTAGCGTTTCATGTTTATTCGATACTACAACAGAAACTGCCGTCGTTCTTGTGGAGTAGAGCAGATTTCTAACCACAAAGTTAGCCAATTTAGTACAAATAATCCTTGGCAACTACTTTTTTTTAGAAAACATTTACTATTTTTGCAGCATGAACGAGCTGAGCGTCCATATCATCACGCAAAGCAAGGACTTGCCCATCGTCGAAGGCAACGACCTCTTTCATAGCCGCGAGCGTTTTCTGCTCATCGAGCAGACAACCGGCACGTGGCCTTATATGGTGGTTGTCACCGACGAAGAGGGGAGGGTGAAGGCCCACCTACTGGCAGAGTTGCGCCGACGGGGCAGTCTGCTTCCTCCCTATTTGTTCACCTTCGCACGTGTCATTGGGGCGGGTGTGTACGCCCCTGGTGTGGACAAGGCTGCGCTCTTTGATAGGATGATGGCTGCCTTGACACGATTCCTCCATCGCAAGCTCTGCCTCTATATCGAGGTGAGCGACCTGGAGAAAAAGATGTTCGGCTACCGTTCGCTGCGCCATAACGGCTACTTTCCCATCCGCTGGATGCAGATACACAACTCTCTGCATAGCCGAACACCTCGTGAGCGACTATCTGACCGCACTGCCCACAACGTCCTGCGTAGCGAGCGGGCAGGGGTGACAGTGCACGAGGCCAGGACCGAGCTGGAGGTCAGTGCTTACTACAAAGTACTACGTGCCTACTACCGCACCAAACTCCACCGCTATTTGCCAGGAGAGGACTTCTTCCAGCAACTTCTCCACACACAACGAGCCCATATTCTCGTGACATACTACAAGGGGCGTGTGGTCGGCGGAGCGTCGGTCATGGAGTCAAAGGGCGACGGCTATCTTTGGTACATGGCAGCGCAGGGAAAACGCTACCCAACGGCACGGCCACTAACGGCCACAGTCTGGCATGCGCTGGAATATTGTCATGCCCAAAAACTCAGACATGTATTCTTTCTCAACGTAGGGCTGCCGTTTCGCCGCAACCCCTACCGCGAATTCATACTTGGCTTCGGGGGCAAGCCTACTTCGACCTACCGCTGGTTCCACTTCACGATAGGATGGTTCAACCGACTTCTCTCTTGGTTTTACAAGGAGTAAGATTTATTGTTTGCTTGGAGTTGTTTCCTTGTTCATCAAGAAAGACTGCAACAAGGTGCATCAAATTGCCAGCCACCAACTCTAAACTCTAACTAAAAATAACGTCCCCCAACAACGCTTCTGTTGTTAGGGGACGCTAAGAAACATACTACATCCATAGATTAGGCGCCTCTTGATGCCTCCGTCAATGGATACAGATGGGTTAAAACTCGCTGGTGAAGTGGAACTTGACGTGCTCGAAGTCTTGTTGCGCCATGCTTAGTACATAGCCAGAATCGGCTAGGAAAACATCGCGACCCTCGATATCTTTCGCCATATACTGATATTTGCGCTTCTTGAATCGCTCAAGCTCCTCCTCACTGTCAGCTTCTATCCAGCAAGCTTTGTGCAGATGGACGGGCTCCCAGCGGCATCGTGCATTGTACTCATGCTCCAGACGATACTGGATAACCTCAAACTGGAGTTGGCCTACCGTGCCAACGATGCGACGGTTGTTGAACTGGTTGACAAACAATTGAGCCACACCCTCGTTCATCAATTGTTCCAAGCCCTTCTGGAACTGCTTCGACTTCATCGGGTCGTCGTTTTCAATATACTTGAACAGTTCGGGGGAGAAAGAGGGGAGACCGCGGAAGTGGAGCATATCGCCTTCGGTGAGCGTGTCTCCGATCTTGAAGATACCATTGTCAGGCAGACCCACGATATCGCCGGGCCAAGCCTCCTCTACCGTGCTCTTGCGCTGCGCCATAAACTGTGTGGGCGAGGAGAAACGCACCGTCTTGTCCAGACGGATGTGGCGGTAGGGCTGATTGCGCACGAAGCGACCCGAGCAAACCTTGCAGAAGGCGATGCAGGAGCGGTGGTTGGGATCGATATTGGCAGTAATCTTGAAGATAAAGCCGGTAAACTTGGGTTCCGTGGGCAAGACCAATCGCTCCTCTGCCTGCGTGGGACGGGGCGACGGGGCGATCTCTACAAAGCAGTTGAGCAATTCCTGCACACCAAAATTGTTGAGAGCAGAGCCAAAGAAGACCGGAGCTACCTCAGCACGGCGATAGGCCTCGACGTCAAAAGTTGGATAGACCCCTTCTACAAGTTCCAGGTCACCACGCAACTGCTCGGCAAACTCGTCGCCAACCTGGGCATTGAGCTCGTCCGACTGGATATCGACAGCCACCTTCTCCGTCACGCGCTGCTTGTTGGGAGTGATGAGATTGAGTTGTTCCTCGTAGATATTATAGACGCCCTTGAAGCGCTGACCCTGGCCAATAGGCCAGGAGAGCGGTCGCACGTGGATATGAAGTTCTTGCTCCAGTTCGTCGAGCAGGTCGAAGGGATCGCGACCCTCGCGGTCCATCTTGTTGACAAAGATAATGACGGGAGTATTCCTCATACGGCAGACTTCCATCAGTTTGCGCGTCTGTGCCTCCACACCTTTGGCAGAATCCACCACAATGATAGAGGAATCGACAGCCGTAAGCGTTCGATAAGTATCTTCGGCAAAGTCTTGGTGGCCTGGCGTATCGAGGATGTTGACCTTATAGGTCTCGTCCTCCTTGGCTTCGGCACCCTTGGGACTATAGTCGAACTCCATCACCGACGTGGAGACAGAGATACCACGCTGCTTCTCAATATCCATCCAGTCGGAGGTGGCGCTCTTGCGTATTTTGTTGCTCTTCACCGCACCAGCTACCTGAATTTGTCCACCAAAAAGGAGGAATTTCTCGGTCAAGGTAGTCTTACCCGCATCAGGGTGGCTGATGATGGCAAAGGTGCGTCTGCGTTCTATTTCATTCATGCTTGTGCTGCTTTGATGAGGTTGATACATTTTTCGAGTGAATCGAGCCAATAGGGGATGGTGAGGCCGAAGGTAGCTTTGATCTTGGTCTTGTCGAGAACGGAGTAGGCGGGTCGCTTCACAGGGGAAGGGAACTCGCTGCTATGGCAAGGCTGGATATCGCAGGCGGTATGACCCGCCAGGCGCGCGATCATTTGAGTGAAGTCATACCAAGAGGTGACACCCTCATTGCTGAAATGATAGACACCAGTATGGTCCGTATATTTTCGATGCTCCACGATGTCGAAGATGGCGGTAGCAAGGTCGCCTGCATAGGTCGGTGTGCCGCACTGGTCGAAGACGACCTTGAGCTGAGGCTTCGTGGCCGTGAGCTGGAGCATCGTCTTGACAAAGTTGTGACCAAAGCTGCTATAGAGCCATGCCGTGCGGATGATGAGGTGGTCAACGCCCGTGGCTATGATCTTCTCCTCGCCATGGAGTTTGGTGAGCCCATAGACGCCCGTGGGGGTTCCCGTCTGGGTCTCTTGACAAGGTGTGTTGTAGGGGTCGGCACCAAAGACGTAGTCAGTGCTGACATGGACAAGCAGACCACCCACCTCCTTCATCGCACGGGCAAGGTTTTCGGGGGCAATGGCGTTAAGTGTCTCCACAATGTCACCAGCGGTCTCAGCTTTATCGACGTTGGTCCAGGCCGCACAGTTGATGATGCAGCCGATCTTCTCCTCGGCCACCACCTGACGGACGGCGTCCAGATCGGTGATGTCGAGGGTTGGAT
>ULQM01027929.1_pt1 | contig 23721 bp, 28 predicted proteins | sample 1954451 | NCBI WGS metagenome assembly ULQM01 (sample SAMEA4835655, study PRJEB28245) | human gut metagenome | biome: gut microbiome; material: fecal sample | place: Denmark | collected 2008 | reverse complement strand
AAAAAAATAAAAATTAAATTATATAGTTTAGAATATATAATTGAAATGGCGGATAATAATTTGTTGATATATCCTGAAATATATCAACAAATAAAATCTAAATATTTTTTATTTGACGCTGTTATGAGTTATTTTACAGTATATAATGAACCTGAAAATATTGATAGAATAAATATCATTGAGTAGGGAGATAAATGATTTTAAAAGGGTCAATTGAAAAAGTAAATTCTATTTGGAAAAACTAAATTTTATTTACCGACTAAAAGCTATTTATAAGCAAAAATTTAATGCAATATAGGTTTAAAATAGATATGTCACAAGAACATTAAAAATAAAATATTGAAAAGAGAGCACAAAAATGATATTGTTTAAATGACGAAATACAAACATATCGGAGGTGCTCTCTTATGGGTAATAATATCACAGATAGATTAAAATATAAAGAGTCAGTAGTAAAGTTTTCCAAAAAATATGGAGTAGAGCAAAGGCAGCATATAAATTTGGAGAATGCAAAAGAACAATATATAAATGGCGAAAAAGATATGATGGAACATTAGAAAGTTTAAAAGATAAATCAAGACGCCAATATTCGCATCCAAATCAGCATACAGAAGTAGAGATAAGATTAATAAAGAATTATAAAAGAAATAATAAAGAAACAGGATTAGTAGTATTGTGGATAAAATTACGTCAAGCAGGATATACAAGAACAATACAAGGGTTGTATCATGTAATGCAAAGATTAGGAATATATAGGAAAGCGCCAAGTAAGAAAAAAGAAAGAGAACCAAATGAATGGATAAGTGGAGAATATCCAGGAGAAAAAATACAAGTAGATGTAAAATATGTGCCAAAGCAATGCATGAGTGCAGAATTACAAGAAATGGGAGAGAAATATTACCAATACACAGCGATAGATGAATATTCGAGATTGAGATATACATGGTTTACGAATGCACACGATACATATGCATCAAGTGAGTTTGTAAGGAGATTAGTGAAGTATTTTCCATTCAAAGTAAAGACAATACAAACAGATAATGGATTTGAATTTACAAATAGATTAAGTTGGCAAGCATTTATGAAAAACAAAAAAACGATGTTTGAAAAAACAATAGAAGAATTAGGGATAGAATATAAAGTAATAAGACCACATACACCGAAACAAAATGGAAGAGTGGAAAGAAGTCATAGAAAAGATCAAGAAAGATTTTATTATAAAAGAGTATTTTATAGTTTGGAAGATTTAAGAAACCAAGGAAAAGAATGGAGAAAAGAATATAATAATTTTCCTATGAGGCCACTAGGATGGTTGAGTCCCAGGGAATTCATAAAAAATATAAAAGTCAAGAAGAATCGTTATTTGCAATATAGGTGCTCAAAGTATTTATTTTAAATAATTTGTGACAAATGATTGACTAACCTACAAAGAAAAAAGTTTTAATTTATTGATAATAGTGAATATTTTATATTAAAATGATATAATAACATTATTAAATTAAAATTAGGGGGGATTTTAATATGCCAAATATTTCTACAGGAATAAACTTGGATTCCAATTTTCTAAATTTGAAAGCTATAGAAATAAAAGAAGTAAGACCAGAAGTTGAAAAACTATTGGCAGATAATGAAAAAATAATGTGTGCGTTCAAAACAATTAGGGATCAAGTTATATTTACTAATAATAGGATTTTTGTTGTGAATGTAAAGGGAGTTACAGGTAAAAAAATTGCATACTTTTCTTATCCATATTCCAAAATACAATATTATGGAATTGAAACAGCAGGTTTTATGGATATAGATAGTGAACTAATTCTTACATTTAGTAATGGACATATTTTACAATTTGATTTTAAATCAAATGTTGATATAAGAATGATAAATTCGATTATATCTAAATATGTTTTATAAAAATAAAAAGGCTGAGAATTTTACTCAGCCTTTTCACCTAAATCTTGCATAAACCTTAATAAATATCCGTCAGGGTCTTGTATTAAAAATTCTTTATTTCCTAACATTTTATCATCTTGTCTATACCAATTTTCTTCAATATCAAAAGTTATTGTGTAATTGTTATTTTTAAAATTATTATATATTTTATCAATATCTTCGACGTCTAATTGAAAATTGATTCCATTTCCAAAAGGATATTTTAATTCTCCAACATTCCATTTATCATTATTAGATAACTCCTGTAACATAAATTGAATATTGTTTAAAGATATGAATGCAAATTTATCTTCTGTTCTATTATATTTTATTTCAAAGCCAGCAGTTTTATAAAAATTTAAACTGTTTTCTAAATTAGTTACAGATAACTCAGGAATATTTTCATTCCAATTTATATAATCATTAGGTCTTAAAATTGTACTTTTAAAATATTGTTCTTGAAAATCAGTCAAAACTTTAATTTCTTTATTGGTAAATGTTTTATTATCAGGAACAATAATTAATTTATCATCGTTATCATTTGTTCTATGAATTATTGCAATACATTTTCCAGTAAAGGTTTCTAATGGTTCATAAATTCCTAAAACATAAGCATCTAATTCTTCACCATCACCACTTATGGTATTAGGCACATAACCATAATTTAATGGATAAATAAATCCATGCTTTGGATGTTTGCTACCCATAGGTCTATCTATTTTTATTTCTAAAGTTTTATTTAAAAAATCAATGTTATTCATATTTACATTTTACCTTCTTTCAAGTTCTTTAATTATATCTAATTTTAATACTTTCCAAGTCCTGTTCCATTTTTTAAGAATACTTTAATTTGTGTTATTATGTGAGGAATATTATAATTTCCACCAAATTTATTATTGTTTAACAATTCTTGATTAAGTTCTACCCATTCTAATTTGTTTTTTTCTTCAACTAAATTTACATCATGTTTTAGAATTCCATAATAAACTTGTAAATTATTCTCGTATTTAAAATAATTTAAATCCATAAAATGGTCTAATTCAATATCGTTTTTACTTATTCCTGTTTCTTCAAATAGTTCTCTATAGGCTGCTTCATCATTGGTTTCATTTTCTTCAACTTTACCACCAACAAAATTATATTTTCCCTTATATGGATTTTTAGATCTAATACAGAAAAGTCCTTTATTTAAATCTTTATTGAATACAACTATTAAATTTAATTTTCTCATATTCTGCTCCTTAATTTTACTTTACTAATGAAATTTTTATTCCAACAACACCATATTGTTTTTCTTCATCATGACTATAATATTGATACATTGCTGATGTTTTTCTTTTTATTTCTTCATCATCATCAAATAATTTTTTAAATAAATTTTCAAATGTATTATCCCTATATAAATCTAATACATCTACAAGGATAGTTTCTTGTAAATCAGGTAATTTAGAAAATTCTATTTGATCACCAATGTTTATCTTGCTTCTTTTTTCATCATATAATCTAAATTCCACAGTTTTTGTTCCACTTTTAATTCTTTCAAATGGGCTTTCTTGTAATTTCATTTTGTGTAGCATGTTTTTTCACCTTTCTTCGACCAATTTAATAATATTTCAAATTCTTCATAGTGATTTTTGAAAAATTTATCTTCATTCATTAAAGAATTAATCTCATCTATAGAGAGCCAACAAACAGATTCAACTTCTTCTTTTTGTAAGGACAAATTTTGAATATTAGGTACATCCATTTTGATATAATAGTCATCCCAAAAAACTTTTTCTGAATCAGATCTGCCAGAATAATATAGTTTTAAATCTTTTGAATTGATATCTAATCCAATTTCTTCTTTTACTTCACTTATAATTCCTTGAATACTATTTTCACCAGACTTTGGATGACCACCAGTAGTAGCATATTTGCCATTTTTTATTTTGCTTCTTTTTTGAATTAAGAATTTTCCATCACTATTTTGTATAAATACTAAAACGACAACTATGTAGTTGTTATCTGGAATAGAATCACCCTTAAAGATAGTTTTTCCTGTTAAAACTCTGTTAATATCATATAAATCTCTTTTTTCTATATTTTTCATATAATTTCCTTCTTTTAATTATTTTTTTATCCATAAATACATTCCAGTTATTTTGTCAGGATTGTATTTAAATCCAGCCTTTTCATAGAATGGTTCATTACCAGCAGTAGGGGTTAATTCTATTTGCATTTTTTCGCCATCAGACACATTATCTTCAATTAAATTTTTTAATTCTGATGTGATTTTTAGCCCAATACCTTGGTCTTGAAATTCAGGCTTTACACAGATATCTGTTAGTATACAAACAATACTATAATCACCAACAACTCTACCTATGCCAGCTGTTTTTCCGTTGACAGTTGCTTTTACCATATACATTGTATTTTGTAATGCTTTTTCAATTTGCTCTCTTGTATATGACTTCCAACCAACAGATTCAACCATTTCCAAGAATTCATCTACTGTAATAGAATAATCTAATTTTACCTCCATCTGTACCCTCCTATAATATAAATCTATTATCATTTTCAATAATATCAATTGTTTCATTAACTGATAAATTTGTAGTATCTAATATGCTTTGAGCATTATAATTTTTATTTTTAAAGCTATTTAATAAAACAATACAACGTTCTTTCATTTGACAATCTTCAGGTCTTTCCTTATCTCTTAAAAGTAATGTTTTTTCATCAACTACTAAGACAACAAATTTTATAGTATGGTTTTTTAATTTATTTTTTATCAATTCAACATTTTCAGGATTTACAATATAATTAAAAATAACATCATATCCATCTTCAAGATAAGTTTCTATAGAACTTAAACAAATTTTCCAGAATGTATCTAGATGATTTCCTTCTTTCCAAGCTTGAACATATCCACCAACTACTTGATGATAAATTTCATCACCTTCAATTAGTGCAGATTTATTTTTTGATTCTGCTATTCTTCTTGAAATTGTACTTTTTCCCACTCCTGCAGGACCAGTTATTATATATAAGTTTGACATTTTAATCCTCCAAATACTTTTTTATAATTTTATAAATTTTATCGCTGTGAATAATATAACTTCCGTGTTTTTCGCCTTTTATTATTTCTAATGTACTATTTTTAATATTATTTGCAATTAACTTTGTGTGTTCTAATTTTATAACATCTTTTTCACCAGCTAATACATGAACTGGAATAGAAATTTTTTGTAAATCTTCTAAAGGAATATTAGGCTCATCAAGCATCATCTTAATAAATTTACTTCTAGTGAAAAAGTAAAATAATTTAGTTAATAACATATCAAAAGTTGTAAAAACATCAGGAGATATATTTGCACCACTAATAATTAAATTCGATAATAACTCAGGCTCTTTTATTGAAACTAGTAAGCCTATAATTCCTCCGTCACTAAAACCATAAAATGTAGGTTTTGAAATTTTTAATTCTTTTATAAAAGCAATTGTATCTTCTGCCATTAAATCATAAGAAATTTCTTTTGGATTATCGCTTTTTCCATGACATCTGCTATCTAAAGCATAAACGGTATGAGTTTCCTCCAATTTTTCAATTAAATTGTCAAAAATTTCATGTGTTTCTTGATTGCCATGCAATAAAATTATAGGCGAACCCTGTCCATAAACTTCATAATTGATATTTATATTATTTACTTTTATTAGCATAGAAGTCTCCTTTCATAGATACTTAATCTTTAAATTCATCTATTGTTTTTAGTTTAGATTTTATTTTTTCATCTGATGCGTACTTTAACCATTTTTCAAAGGTTTTTGCATCCAAAGTGCCACTTTTATATTCTTGTAAATATTTCAAAGCCAAAGTTTTCCAATTTTTATAATTTTCTTTATATTCTGGAATATCTGGATGCCTTTTTACTGCCATAGCTTTTTTTGCATATATTTGTCTATATTTGCCATATACAGGTTCTTCATTTTCTTTTCTTTTTTGAGATGTTTTAATTCCATATTCTTTACAGGTAATATCTTCTGAATATTTACCATTACAATATAAAGTAATATTCTTATCAGAGAAAAAGTACTTTCCACAAACTTGGCATTTCTTTATATAATCAATATCATTTAATACTATATGATAAATAATAATCACAAATATAATCTTCAGATATTTCTTTTAAGTCTTTAGTAATATTTTGGAAAATATAAAATCTTTGAGCATTACTTAAATTGTTTAATTTTTTTCTCTGTTATTATTAAAAACATAGTCAACGAAGTTTCTAAATAATAATTGAATTTTCGACCACTAAGTTACATAACCTAACGATTAATTATATAGAAATTTCTTAACGTATCAATACTAAACTGTATTGATAAATCAAGTATTGACACTTATAAGAAATTTTTATTTATATCAGTTAAGAGGTTATTCGAATTATTATGTCATCTAAAAATTTTAATTATAAGTTGGACCATTTTTCACTTACAATTAACATTTGTTATTAAGTTTCCAGTTTTGTGATTTGGTGTTTCAATTATGTATGTTAGTTCGTCTTCATTTTTTCTGTATATACTGATTGATATGTCTTTTTCTTTGTCTAGGAAAAATTGATTTAATAATACTTTTTTCATTTAATTACCGTTCATTTCTGTGTTTGTTTATATATTTAAATTAGAAAGCTGTCTTGTGATTGAAGATGTATTAAGCTTTCCATATTTTGATTAAGTTTTTTCTTATAAAAATTGGCAAGTATTCTATCTGTGTGAATATTGCCAATGTGGTTTGTATTAAAAACTAGTAATTATTATTGTACCATAATATGATATGCTTCTCAATATTATGCATACCATTTTTGATACTTTTTATTTAATTATTAGTGTTTTTGGCAAAACTGTTAAATTTTTTATTGAATATGTTTGTGTGTGAAGGCATATGAGGTTATATATATGAACGATTTTATATATATAATCAAAGGGACGTATGGAAAATATCTATAGGTTAATACAAAAGTAAAAAATGCAATGTCTTTTGCTGTAACGTTATCGAGTTTCACGAAATTTGCGATTGCATAGTCACATGCATTCAAAAAGTCAATTGCACGAGAGCGTTCAGCCTCAGTACTAGCAGCATTTGCTTCATCCAGATAGTTGTATCTCTGATGATCCTTGCGTTTCACATCATTAACTAAGTTCACCTGATATCTTACGATGTCAATTGAATATTGATAAAAATTGTGATATAAGTATTTTATTATTTTTAGAGTATTTTCTGAAAGGGAATTTAGTGTATGAAGTATAAAGATGTAATTGAAAAAATGTCTTTGGAAGAGAAGGCAAGTTTGTGTGTTGGTAATGATTATTGGCATAGCCTTGAACTTGAAAAGTATGGGATTCCTAAGATTACTATGTCAGATGGACCTCATGGGTTGAGGGTTCAAAAAACTAAGGCTGATAATCTTGGTATAAATGAAAGTGAGATTTCTACGTGTTTTCCTGCTTCTGCTAGTTTAGGTAATACTTGGAATAGAGAGTTGATTTATTTATTAGGAAAAACTTTGGGAAAAGAGGCTAGAAAAGAAGAGGTTAATATTGTTTTAGGTCCTGCTATTAATATAAAGAGAAGTCCTTTGTGTGGTAGAAACTTTGAGTATTTTTCTGAGGATTCTTATTTAACAGGAATTCTTGGCATGGAATATGTGAAGGGACTTCAAAGTGAAAATGTTGGAGCTTGTGTAAAACATTTTGCTGTTAATAATCAAGAGAATAGAAGAAGAATTATTGATGTGGTTATTGATGAAAGAGCTTTGAGAGAAGTGTATTTAAAGGCTTTTGAAATGATTATAAAAAATGCTAAACCTTGGTCTATTATGAGTGCTTATAATAAGGCTAATGGCGAATATTGTAGTGAGAATCAACATTTATTGAATAATATTTTAAGAAAAGAATGGAATTTTGATGGGATTGTTATTTCTGATTGGGGTGCTGAAAATGATAGAGTTAAAGGATTGAAAGCTACTCATGAGTTGGAAATGCCTGGTGGAAGAGGTAATGGTGCCAAAGAAATTATTGAGGCTGTTAAGAATGGAGAAATTTCTGAAACAGAGTTAAATGAAGCTGTTGATAGAATTATTAATATTGCTAGAAAGGGAAGTAATCAGTTTGCATATGATGAAAAGTTAGGAGCATATTTAGAAATGAATAAAGCCGGTAAAGAAACTTCTTTTGAATATGATCAGAAGGTTCATCATGAGATTGCTGAGAAAATTGCTAAAGAGACAATTGTATTATTAAAAAACGATAATAATATTCTTCCTATAAAAAATAAGAAAATTGCTGTTATAGGTGATATGGCCAAAACTCCAAGATATCAAGGTGCGGGAAGTTCGACTATTAATCCATATAAGATTGAAAATGCTTATGATAACTTGGTTCAAAATGGAATTGATGTTGAATATGCTCAAGGATATGAAAGAATTGAGTCTGAAAATGATGAAAGGTTGAGAAGTGAAGCTGTTAAAGTTGCTAAGAATAATGACGTTGTACTTGTGTTTGCAGGCCTTACAGAGAATTATGAATCTGAAGGTGTTGATAGAGAAACTTTAGATATGCCTGAAAATCAAAATAAATTAATTGATGAAATTTGTAATGTTAATGAAAATGTTATTGTTGTTTTGTCAAATGGTTCTCCTATATTGATGCCTTGGAAAGATAAAGTTAAAGGAATTTTAGCAGGATGCATTGGTGGAGAAGCTGGTGGAAAAGCTGTTGTCGATTGCATTCTTGGTAATGTGAATCCAAATGGTAAATTGGCTGAAACTTATCCTAATAAATTAGAAGATACTTCTTGTTTTAATAATTATCCTGGAAATGAAATAACTGTTGAATATAAAGAGTCCGTTTATGTGGGATACAAATATTATGACAAGGTTGGAAAAGATGTGTTATTTCCATTTGGATTTGGTTTGAGCTATACAGAGTTTGAATATTTTGATTTGAAAGTTAATATTGAGAATGAAAAGGTAGACATTAGATTTAAAATAAAAAATGTTGGAGATGTTGCAGGAAAAGAGATTGCTCAAATATATGTTAAGAAAGCTGATTCTGTAGTATTTAGACCGGATAAAGAATTGAGAGATTTTGCTAAGGTTGATTTAAATCCAGGTGAAGAAAAAGATGTTCATATAGTTCTTGATAGAGATTGTTTTGAATATTATGATATTGAAAATGATAGATGGCAAGTTGAGGCTGGAGAATATGAGATTTTAGTTGGAAAATCAAGTAGAAATATTGTTTTGAATGACAAAGTAGTAATTAATTCAGATGATGTTTGTGTAAAGAAAGAATTTTGCGAAAAATATTATACTGGTGATGTTCAAAACGTTACTGATGAAGAATTTGAAAAATTGATTGGAAGGAAGTTGCCAGATAAGGTTTTGAAGATTGAAGATATTACGGCTGAAAACACTTTGGAACAGATAAAAAATACTGCGATTGGTAAAGTGATTTATGATAATCAGATTGAGAAAATGAATAAATTATTGAGAGAGCAAAATGTTAATAAGGCAACTAAGGTTATGATGGATTTACAAAAACCATTAAAGAAATTTTATGAGAAAAAGAGTAGTAAAATTACAAAAGAAATGGTTGATGAATTGATTGCAATGGCTAAGAAAGGTGAGTTTTCAGAGAATAATGCATTTGTGAAGGAATATTTAAAGTAGTAAAAAGTTGGAATGAAGGGACTTGAAGATGATAAAAGCAGTTTTTATTGATATAGATGAAACACTAACAAATAGTCAAAGAGAGGTTACTGAAAAGACAAAATTAGAAATAAAAAAATGTGTAGAAAATGGTGTAAAAATAATTTTGACTTCTGGAAGATCTCGTAGAGAGGCTATGGATTTTCAAGAACAGATTGGCACAAGTCCATATATAGTTTCTTCAAATGGCGCTTCTGCCTATGATGCAGAAAATGGAGTTGAAATTTATAATGAGAGAATTGATCCTCAAATGGTGCTTCAATTAATAAAACATTCAAGAGAGAATGGATATAGAATAAAATTGAACTATAAGGAGCTTTTAGTTATGAATGAAGCTGCTTATCCAGATGAAAAGGACAAGGAAGTTTCTTATGAAGAATTAGAAAGGGTTGCAGTAGAGGAGCAAGTTGTTCAGTGTGTTATTACAAGTACTGATTTTGAGAAAATGAGGGTTTTTAGAAATTATATAAAAAATGAATGTGTAGGAATAGCTGTTGCAAGTGAGTCTAAACGTTTTAAAAATCCTGATTTGAAGCCAAGTAGAAATTATTATTGCGATGTTGCTTCTGTTAAGGTTTCTAAAGGAAATGCTGTTAAAGCTGTTTGTAAATATTTTGAAATTAAACTTGAAGAAATAGTTACAATAGGTGATGGAGAAAATGATTTGTCAATGTTTGAATTAACTCCAAATTCTGTTGCTATGGGAAATTCATTGCCTGAAATAAAAGAAAAAGCTAATTATATTACGGCTTCAAATGATGAAGATGGGGTAGCTAAAGTGCTAGGGTTTATCATTAAAGTTAATGAAAAAGAGATGCCAATTTGAAATTGACATCTCTTTTTGCTGGTTAAAAGACTACGAACCAACTGTTTACACTCATAAAAACAAAGATTTCATTGCTCCATAACATCCAGAATAGGAAGAATTGCTTCCAAAAACATCCTAAAATTGCATAAATGTTCAGCAAACTAAATCTTCTATAAATGGCTAAATACCAACAAAAGCATAAACTTTCATAAATCTTCAAAAGTGCCTTTGCCGGCGCTCATAACCCGGATACCAATGATTTGATACTAGACTCGGAAAACATAATAAAATGAAGCATTTGCTAGATTTTGGCAGGTGCTTTTTTCTTGCGTTTTCAAGTGAAAATGTCACACTTTGGTCACAATTATGGCGAGAGTTGACTGAGTTAGACAAGTTTTAACAATAAATTTGTTGGAATTATGCACAGGGAGTGGTATAATTGGGGAAATTGAGAGGAGAGAATAAACATGAGTTTAAAAGATAGTAATGAAATAACACTAAAAATTAAATGTGAATTAGATGAGTTCTATAATATAGTAGAGGAAAAAGGCTTCAAAATAATAGATAAATTCTCAATGGATGATACATATTTCGTACCTGAAGAAGTGGAGTTAGGCAAGGTTAATACAAGAGATATTCTATCTAAAGCAGTATTGGTAAGAGATATTATAGGAAAAATGTCAAATAGAAGAACAAAACTAATAACATTTAAAATCAAAAACTTTGATGAGTCTGGCAATATATTAAATCAAGAAGCTGTTAATTGTGATATTCTAGAAATAGAGGATGCTAAGAAATTATTAAAAGCAATAGGGTACAAAGAAATTATGAATATAAAAGAAGATGATGTAGTATACGAAAAAGATGGATTTCAATTAGCAATTAAAGATATAAAAAATGGAGATAATTTAATAGAAATAGAAACAGAAGAAAACAGGAAATTAGATACTGTAGAAAAATTAATTCAAAAAGTTAATAAAATAGGGATACCAGTTTATACAGATAATTATTTTGTGAAAAAAGCAGAAATAGAATTAGATAAGATAATAAGTAAAAGTACTAATAAAGAAAGAGAAAAATCTTGTGGATGCATTATAATAAAGGACAATAAAGTACTATTAATCAAGCAAACAAAAGGACATTGGGGATTTCCAAAAGGACATGTGGAAAAAAATGAAACAGAGATTGAAACTGCAATTAGAGAAGTAAAAGAAGAAACAAATTTAGACGTAGAAATTGATGCTAATAAAAGATATACAATGGAATATGTAACAGATAAAGGAAAACTAAAACAAGTAGTATTATTTATTGCCAAATGTATAGGTGGAGAGATAAAAGCACAGGAATGTGAAGTGAATGATATAAAATGGTTAGATTTCGATGAGGCAATTGAAACAATTACATATGATAATACTAGAGAATTATTTAAAGAAATACTTAAGGAGAGAAAAATATGAAAGTATTAACAATAAAACAACCTTGGGCAACACTAATAATGCAAGGAGATAAAAGATTTGAATTTAGAAGTTGGCAAACTAAATATAGAGGAGATTTATTAATACATGCAGGAAAAGGAATAGATAAAGAAGCAATGAAAAGATTAGCAAAATATATTCCAAAAGATATGCCAAGTGGAAAAATATTAGGAAAAGTAATATTAGTAGATTGCATAAAATGTGATGATGATTTCAAAGGAAAATGTTTAAAAGAGAATAAAGATGTTTATGCTAAAAGCACATTTATTGAAAAATTTGCATGGCAGCTAGAAAATGCAGAAGTATTTGATGAACCGATAGAGGCAAAAGGAAAATTGAGTTTGTGGGAGTATGATATATGAAAAATAATTTTCTCACTTATTAAAGTAATCTAGAAGGCAAATTTGAAGTCTAAATTGAAAAATTCCTAAATTTTTTTAAAAATTCATCTATTTAAATGGACAAAAGAACTTAAATTATATAACATAATAATTAAGAAAAATCTGTTATAAATAAAAGCGTTTTGGTTTAAAACATATACAAAAATAGAAAAATATGTTAAAATTGTAATATATGTTTTAGGAGGAATATATGGTTAGAATAGTTGTTTTAAATGATAATAGAAAAAATAATCCACAATTAGAAAATGAACATGGACTTTCATTATATATTGAAGTTGATGGATATAAAATTTTGTTAGATGCAGGACAAACTGATATATTTAAGAAAAATGCTAAAAAATTAGGTGTAAATTTAGATGATTTAGATACAATCGTATTAAGTCATGGACATTATGACCATGGAAATGGTTTAAAACATATAGATAAAAAGATTCCTTTAATATGCTGTCCGGGATGCGATTGTTATAGAGTAAGTAAAAGAACAGGAAATTATGGAGGATTAAATCAAAAGATAGAAGAATTATCAGAAAAGTTTGATTTAATACAAACTACAGAACCATATAAAATAACAGAAAATATTTTCTTTTTAGGTCAAATAGAAAGAAAAACTGACTTTGAAACAAAGAGTTTTCCAATGACAAAAGAAGATGGTACTGATGATGCAGCAATAGATGACACAGGGATTGCAATAAAGACTTCAAAAGGTTTAATTGTAATATCAGGTTGTGCACATAGTGGAATATGCAATACGGTTGAATTTGCAAAAAAAATAACAGGTGAAAGAAATATACTGGCAGTTATAGGAGGTTTTCACTTAAAGAATGTGGATGAAAGTACTTTAGAAACAATATCATATATGCAAAATAATAATGTACAAGGAGTTTATTTAGCACATTGTACATCAGATGAAGTTTGTCAGGAATTTGAGAAACGTATGCCATATAGAGCAACAACAATGAAAGTAGGAGAAGAATATTTATTAGACCAAAAACAAGTAGAAAGAGAGATTTAAATATGGTAGACTTAGAATTATATAGAATATTTACAATTGTTGCAAACGAGAAAAATATAACAAAGGCAAGTGAAAAATTAAATATTTCTCAGCCAGCTGTTACAAAACACATTAAAAATTTAGAAAATGCTCTTGAATTAAGATTATTTAATAGAACTAATCATGGAATAGAATTAACTTCTGATGGTCAAAAAATATATGAAGAAGCAAAAGAAGCGGTAGAAACGCTAAATAGTATTTTTGTTAAATATGGAAAAAACAGAAATATAAATTTAGGAGTACATGTAAGTATGTACAAAATGTTTAGTAAAATATTAACTAAATTTTCTAATATTAATGAGAATATTACAATTAATATATCTGATACAGATTTAATAAATATGTTAGCTCCAGATTTATCTGATATGATAGCTAAACTAGAAAATGAAAAACTTGATATTATTATTTCAAAAAAAACAGATAACTATAATCATAATAAAATAGAATTTATAAAGGTTGGAGAAATTCAAGATATTTTAGTAGTTAATAATGATTCAAAATTATTAGGCAAGCAAATTGGAATTGAAGATATCATAGGTATGCAAATATGTTTGCCTAGAAAAGGGTCTGCAACAACCAATAATTTTCTCAAAGCACTAGAAATTGAAGAAGACAAATTAGTAAATGCAAAATATATTACATATAATGCCATGTTGGATATTATTGAGGATGATAATGAAATTATAGGACTTATAAGTAAGGAATATATAGAAAAAGAATTGAATAATAAAGAAATATCAGAGTTGACAACAGAATTTAAAATTCCACCGATAGAATATGGTATATATATAAATAAAAAAAATAAGTTTAAAGAATTAAATCAATTAGTAAAATTTATAAGAGAAAACAAATAAGAAAATAGAGTTATAACCAAAGGTTATAACTCTATAATTTTTTTGTATTTTACATAACATTTGAATCGATTTATAATATAATTAAGATAAATCGAGGAGGTAAAAAAATGAAAAAACATAATTCTATAAAATTTAGTAGATGTGTACCACTTCCTATCGGATATAAATTAGCAGTATGCCCAATATGTGGAGGTATACATTTAACAGGAACATTATTAAATGAAAGTGCAGATGAGCAAGATCCAGATATAATGTGTAAAGATTGCGGTAATATAATTAGTGAAGCCATAGTTTAGAAAGCGAGGAAATAATATGAATGAAGAACTAAGAAGAAGAATAAAAAATTTTGCCGAAGCAAATTACCCAAGAGTTGGAGAGCATATATCATTAATAGAGTGTTTAAAAACAATTACAAAAGACCCTAGCTTTAATTTAGAAGGTGAATCAACAAGTGTATTAATTAATAAGAGAAAATTTGAACTTATTGATGTATATTGTCCTGATTTAGGAGAAGCAAATTCATTTTTATGGGACGAATCAGCAAAGATATATTTAAAACATGGAGAGTATGTTATTGAATATATTTTTGATGACACATCCGGTGAAATAAGTCGTGCAATCATTTATGAAGAAAATGAAAATGGTTATATTGAAATAAAAGGCAAAAAATATAGGATGATTAGTATTTTAGATAAAGAGAAAGCTAGAGATATAGATGAAGTCTCACCAGACGATTACCATAATTTGACCACTTTTTTGACCACAACCAAAACGAAAAACAAAGGAAATAAAGAGAAATAATAAAAAGAGTGTTGTTCTGAAACCTTACAGAATAGCACTTTTTAATATTCTATGGAAATAACGGGATTTGACCGCTAGTTCTCATAACCCGAAGGTCGTAAGTTCGAGTCTTACCCCCGCAACCAATTAGTTAATCGCTGTAATCGTAAAGGTTATAGCGATTTTTTGTTGCTAAAAAATCATTTACAATAATGCTTTAAAATGGTGATATTATGTCAAATTGGGGATAAATTGGTGTGAATTTTCTCAAAAAACGTTTATATTTCTAATAAAATTTCAGTAAAAAACTATGGGAAAACCTAAAAATTAAATTAGTAGTCTTTTACTGATAATTTTATTATATTATCGTGAAAAGATATAATGGCTTTTCACCATTAGTGAAATCGAAAAAAGTTTTAGACTAATTTTTGTGGTAACAACAAATCTTCTAGTGCATATCCTGCTTTTTTATTATGAGAAATAATAGGATGTACATAGAAATTGTATGTCGTTGTTATTTGAGCGTGTCCAAGTCTTGCTGCTACGACAGCTACATCAATATTTTGTGCGATTAATAATGTAGCATTAGTATGTCTTAATCCGTGAAAGTTAATTACAGGTAGTCCTATTTGACCAACATATTTTACAAACCATTTGCTTATAGTTGATGGATGCATAGGTTTGCCATCTGCTTGTACAAATAATCTGTTTGAATTCATCCATAAATCGCCATATAACGATTTTTGTTCTTCATACCATAATTTATATTCCTCAAGTAAAGAAATAACAAATTCGGGTATTGCTACGTCTCTTATAGAGCTTTCTGTTTTAGGTGTCTTTGTAAAAACTCCTTTATCAGCTAAATATTGACTAGAACGATTTACACTTACAATTCCGTCATTGAAATTTATATCGTCCCATTCTAATCCCATAAGCTCACCAAGTCTGAATCCAGTAAAAATTGTTAAGATAATTGCAACTTTATATTTAATTTGATTTTCACCTAGTTGCATTAAGTTAGACAATAATATTTTAGATTGGTCATCATCATAATATTTTCTTTTTGGTTTCATAGTTTTTGGTGGTTGAACACGTTCTGCAGGATTAGAAACTATCATTTGCCAATAAACAGCTCTGTGTAGCATTGCTCTTAATAGTCTGTGATGCTCTAATATTGTTTTAGAAGATAAAGGTTTAATAGTTTTAGCACCATTGTTTCCTTTTTTTCTAGCAAGTTGAGTATCTCTACTAAGTTGATCATAGAATAGCATAATATCTGTTGGTTTAATTTTGTTAACATAGAAATGTCCAAAGTATGGTAATATTCTTGTTTCCAACATTCTTATATATCTTTTATAAGTAGAAGGAGCAAGTTCTTTTGAGCCATAATCTCTTTTCCAAATTTCAGTAAATTCAGAAAATTTAAGAGCTTTGCCTTCAACAACCATACCATTTTGAACGTCTGCAACAAATTTTGCTAATTCTATTTTAGCGTCTTTTTTGCTACCATGAATTGTTTTTGTGTGTCTTATTGAGTTTCCGTTTAGGTCGAATCCGTTATAACAAACTAATCTGTAACTATTCTTTCCTCTTTTTTCAATACTCCCAGCCATTACCTTTTTCACCTCCTTTCAGGCATAACTATGGGTGGGAGAGGATATATTCAATTGTTAACATGTAATATTATATAATAAATGAAAACAATTGTCAATAAAATAAGATAAAAAGGATATAAAAAAAGTAAAAAAACTAAAAAATAACACAAAAAAATAAAATTATACACTTTTTGCGGCATAAGCTTGACAAAACTAAAATTATAAATTATAATGTCAAAAAGGAGAATAGCTATGTTTACAAAAATATGTATTGAAAACTTTGAAGGTATCTTAAATAGAGTTGAATTTGATTTTATTGCTAAAAGTAGAAACAGAGAAAATCAAATTTGCCTATATAAAACTCATGATGGAATTTATATTAATAAACTTATAGGTATTTTGGCAGGTAATGCAAGTGGTAAAACAACGATTATTGATGCATTAGGTAAAATGGGAAGTCTTATGTTAAAGCCTATAATGACTTTTGATTTTAATAAGCAGAAAAATAATATTAATAAAATGCTTAGAAATGAAAAAGTTGATGAAGTTGAAATAGGTCAATTGATAGAGAGTTTTAATAATAGTGTTTGTCTAGAAGTACAACATGTTAGCTCTAAAGATGAAGATACATATATTGAAGTTGAAATGTATATTGATGATGATGAATTATCAGGATATTACAATTATATATTACAATTTAACGGAATTGATAAGAAAATAACAACTGAAAAATTTACATATAGAAAAAACTACAAAAATAATCCAATTGAAATTTTAAATTTACATTATATTTCTGAATGTCAATTATACTATATTAATAAGTATTATGATAATATAATAAATTTAGAGATGATAAATAAAGAAGGATTAGAAAGAAGATATAAATATATAAATACATTTTTTAAGCATTATATTAATGATTCAGAAATTATTAGAACTGAAATACCAGATTTTATGGAAGAGGTAAGCTTTTTAAAATTTTATAAAAAAAATAAAGATATAATGGAACAAATAATAAAAATTGTTGATCCTAAAATAAAAAGAATAAAGATGAAAACGGATAGTGATGAAGAAGAGCTTATATATGAATTAAAAACAGGAGGAAATATAACACGAGAAGAGCTTTCAACTGGTACAAAGAGATTTTTATCTTTAACAGTAAATGCAATGGATGTAATAAGAAATAAAGGTGTTCTGCTAATTGATGAAATTGAAGAGAATATGCACAAAGAATTGATTTTTTTAATATTAAGAATTTTTGTACAACTCGATAATAATTCAACCCAAATTATATTTACTACAAATTTACCTGAAATATTTGATTGTTTAAATGAGTATGAACAAAAGTTATTTAAACAAGATTCTATATTTTTATTAAATAATGTTGATGGAAATGTACAAGCATTTAAAATTGCGCAAATTAAAATTAATGGGAGAAGAATTAAAGGGGATGCGCTTGTTTCTACAATATTTAAAAAGGGAGATATAAGCGTACAACCAAATAAAGAAGAAATTGATAATTTTTTAAAAACAATATAATAATTGACTTTTGTAAACCAGTCACTAAAGAAGTTTAAATAAAATAAAAAAGAACCAATCAAATGTTGGCTCAATATAAATGTATATATAAATCCCGCCAGATCATACATACATTTATATTATAATACAATTTGTTGTATTTGTAAATACGAAACATTTGTCTGGTTCTGGAAAGGAGGACCAAAGTGTTTCATTATATTTTAATAAAACAACTAGAATAAAATGGTCTTAGTTATTTAAGACCATTTTTTATTATAGGAGGAACAAAAATGAAAAATCAATTATACGATTTACTAGCTAAAAAACAAAGTGCATTGGCAGCGTTTTTAGAAGAAAGTGGAACAATTCCACATCCTACGGGAAATGGTGATAATTCTGAAGGAAGTTGGAAGAAATTTTTTAAAGAGATATTACCAGGAAAATACGGAGTAGATAAGGGATATGTAATTGACTATGAGGGAAATGTAAGTGAACAAATAGATTTGATTATTTATGATGCCTTATACTCACCTTTTGTATTAGTAAGTAATTCAGGAGAAAAATTCATCCCAGCAGAAGCAATATATGCTATTGTTGAGGTAAAACCTAATATTAATAAAGCAAATATAGAATATGCAAATAAAAAGATTCAATCTGTAAAGGAATTAAAGAGATCATCAAGAGGGATGACATGCGCAGGAAGAAGAACACCAGGAAGAAAATTGACACATATATTAGGAATTATATTAGCTACTAATATGGACATAGTAAATGATAAAACGATTATTAATCATTTAACAAAAAATAAAAATATTGATTTAGGTTGCGCAATTAATGGATATTCGTTTACTAGTATAAAAAAGGAAGATGGTAGTATAGAATTTGAAAAAACAAGTGCAGAAGAATCAATATTAGGGTTATTCTTTAACCTTAATAATGAATTGCATGAAATAGGAACGGTAGCTGCAATTGATATTAGAAAGTATGCAAACGCATTAAATTCGTTTAATTTTAATACGGAGGAGGATTTTAGAACAAATGAGTAAAGAAAAAGATTTTGAAGAATTTTTACACAATATTGAACCATCACCAACCACTAAAAAATATGTTGCAAGTATACAAAGCAATTTAAGAGAATTTTTGGAATCTCATGAATTGTATAAAGAAAAAGTAATTGAAACATTTTTAACCGGTTCGTATGCAAAGCATACATGTATTAGACCAACTAAATATGATGGAAAGACAGATGTTGATATTGTGGTTGTAACTAATTATACAGAAAATGATGATTCAAAAGAAGTACTGGATGAGTTATACAAAGTTTGTAAAGAAAACTATAAAAATGTTACTAAACAAAGTAGATCTATAGGAATAGAGATGGAAGGTACAGAAATTGATGTTGTACCTATGATAGAAGATAAGACTTCATCAATGTATAAGATAGGAAATAAGAATGATGGAAATTGGAAAAGAACTAATCCAAAAGGACATATAGAATGGTGTACAAAAATTAACAAAGAAAATAATGAAAAATTTGTAAGAATTGTAAAAATATTTAAATGGTGGAGAAAAAATAATTGCCCAGATAATATCAAATATCCAAAAGGAATAACACTAGAAAAGATTATTGCTGATAATTTATATAATTGCAATAATACATATGAGGAAATTGTTTTTAACACGATGAAAAATATAGTAAATACTTTTAAACCTTACATTGAAAATGGTATAAAACCAATAATTTCGGATCCAGGTATACCAACAGATAATTTATCAGATTGCTATGAATTTCAAGATTTTAAAGATTTTTTTAATAAATTAAAGAGTCACATTGATTTATTAGAAAAATCTAATTGCTCTAATGAAAGTTGGAGAGAAGTATTGGGAACAGAATTTCCAAAGGAACAAATTTCAAATAATTCCTTATTAGAAGCTATAAAAGAAAAATATAACAGCTTTTTTAATGTCCCATATAAAGCTAAACCAAATTGGTATGAAGCAAGCAATGTTTCATTAGTAGACGTTAAAGTAAAATGTTATGACCAATATAAAAATTTAATTAATTATGATCCAGAGGGAGATAGTTTGTTAGATAAAAGAGTAAATTTAGACTTTACAGTTGTAGGCGCAGCAGCATTTTCTAATAATACCAGAATTCTTTGGCAAGTTGTTAATACTGGAGATGAAGCAAGAAAAAATAATTGCTTAAGAGGGGGATTTGAAGCATCTAATATTTTTTCTTATGGTAGACACGAAAGTACATCATATACAGGAACTCACTGGGTTCAAGCTTTTGTAGTAAATGATGGCGTGTGCATAGCTAAAAGTAAAGAAATATTAGTTAGAATTAGATAAAAAATAGGAGATAATTCTCCTATTTTTTATCTTGTACATCAACCCACTTTTTAAATTCTTCGTAAGAAATCAAGCCCTTTTTGCAATCACTATACATTTTTTTGCCAATGGCTCTATATTCTTCTAGATCCTTTATAAATTTAGGATCAATATCTTTTTGCCCCTTTTTACGAGGAATACATCTAGTTTTTAATCTAGTACCAATAGTTCTATATTTTCTATAAGTAGTATCCAGTTCTAATTTTTTACGTTGATAATTCATATTTCCATATTCTTTGCATGTCATATTATCTATTAAGATTCTATTGCAATATGAAACAGTTTCTTTTTGCGTTAAGAAATATCTTTCACAGTTGCCACAGATTTTTGCATTCCATTTTTTTATTGCAATTATATTATATAAAGTAATATAAAAAGCAGTATAAAGATTATTGGTTTCATATTGATATGTATGAGAAAGTTCTTTGCCATATGGATCTATTTGTTCAATTAAAGATGTGATTGTCTTTATACGTTTATATGAAATATTTTTATAAGTATAATTTAATGTATCTATACTGTTAAATTTATGAGAAAATTCTGCAAATGGATTGTCATTAATTTGATTATATATAAAGAATCTTTGCTCATTTGTTAGATTTTTAATTATATCTTTTGTATTTTTATCTAATTTTATTTGATATACAAAATTAATACACTCTTTAAATATTTTTTGCTTTTTTATTAAATCACCTATAACTTTATCATAATATTTTTTCGCTAGTTCACTTATATATTTGATTTCATATAAAGTATTCAATTTAATTTTATCTAAATCTGATTTATCTAATTTATCCATTACTAAATCAAAATAATTAATAAAACAAATAATATATTCATTAATATTGTTTAAATTATAGCTAATGAAATCTATTAATGGTAATTCAAATTGTTCTTCAATAGTTTCTGATTTGAATTTTATATAACCATTTAAGGTGTTAACACGATTTATAAAAGAAAGAGTAGAGTATGGTTTAATAAATGGATAATATTTTTTCATATTTTCAGAATATTCTTCTGCAATTTTGTCTTTTTCCTTTAAAGATTTAGCGCGTTCTCCTTTTGCTATCATTATTTTTGTATATTCATCTTCTGTCATTTTTTCAAATTTCTCATTAAGTTCAACATATGTGTCATAATAATATGCAACAATTCTTTTTAAACTGTGAGTCTGTTTATTTGAATCATAAGATAATTTTATATCATGAATTTTATTCATAAAACCTCCTATATATGTTAACAAGAATTAAATTATTTATTTAAAAATCTGTTAACAAATCGTTAAAAAATAACAATAATTTATATTATTATACCATAGCGCATGATACAATACAATAAGTTAACAAGAAAACCATTTTAAAGCTTGTTAACTAGCTGCAGCAAAATAACATACTTAAAGAAAGGAGATGATTATATGGAATTACAAAAAGTACAAAGGACAACACTAACAATGAAAGAAGCAGCAAAGTATTTAGGAATTTCTTATTGGTTGATAAATCAATTAGTAAGAAAGAAACAAATACCATGTTCTAAAGTTGGTGGGAAATTCTTGTTTAGAGTTCAAGTTTTAGATGAATACTTGAGCAATAAAGAACAAGAATCAGTAAAATATTAAATTTAAAGAAAGAAGGGAAAGGAGGCTATGTATGGAATACAATGGTTCAAGATAGATAAAAATATCTTTAATAACAGAAAAATCCAATTACTTCTAAAACGTAAAGATGGGGATACATATTTTAGAGTATGGTTACAATTATTATCACTTGCGGTTGAGTGTGGTAATAATGGTAGATTAGAAATTGGGGATGAACCTATATCTGCTGAAGATTGTGCGAAGATTATGGGGAAATTTTCGGACAAGATGAGAAAAATATTGGAAGAATTTCTGAAACTTGGAATGTTAAAAAAAGATGGTGAAACATTCATAATTAAAAATTGGGAGAAGTATCAAAGTATTGATAAATATGAAAATTATCAAATACAAAATAGAGAAAGACAAAAAAGATATCGTGAAAAGCTTAAGAATGAAATCGAAAAAAGTAACGTTATAGTAACGTTAAATAACACTGAAGAAGAGAAAAGAACAGATAAGAATACAAAAGAAATAAGAAAAGAAGATAATATAAGAAAGGAGGACGAAAATGGATTTAGAGAATATAAATTATAAAGAAGTTATGCACAAAAAGTTTAAAAAGTGTGAATTCTGTGGTCGAGAATTGGAGCCAATCGGATTTGAATATTTATATGCAAATATTTCACCAGAAAATATACATTATAAAAGATGTACTTGTAATAAAGCTAAAGAATACTGGAAAGAGATAGATATGCAACAAGAAAATGAACAGAAAAGGAAACGATTCAGGAATACAATAAACACAGTTTATAAACAAAATTATATTGGAAGAAAACTACAAGATTATAACTTTAATAACTTTCAAATTAATTCAAATAATCAATATGCAGTAAAAGTTGCTAATGATTATATAAATAAAAATAATAGTAAATTACAATCTAATGGACTGATAATAATGGGCAAGTCAGGAGTTGGAAAAACACATTTAGCAGCTGCTATTGCAAATAAATTAATTGAAAACGATAAGATAGTTTTAATGGGAAGATTAACAACATTGCTAGATATGATTAAAGAAACATTTAGAGATACTACTAAGTCAGAAAATGAATTAATTGAATTATATTCAAATGTTGATATGATAATAATTGATGATCTAGGAACAGAAAAAATAAGTAGTTGGGCATTAGAAAAATTATATACAATAATTCAAAATAGATTTGAAAATGGATTACCAATTATAATTACAACAAGATTCGACAAGAAAGGATTAATTTCAAGATTTAGTTATAGCAATGATCAGGATTTAATAGATGCAACTATATCGAAATTGTATCAAATGTGCTATGGTATAACGTTAAAAAGCATGAAAAAAGAGTTAGTGAATGTCGTCAAACAAAACAACTAACCCGATTCATTATATTAATATTGTAGTACAAATATAATAAAAAGTAAATAGAAATAAAAAATAAAAATTAATAATATGAAAGGAGAACAAATTATGAAAAAAGTTTACGAAGAATATAAAATGATAAAAGTTAATGAGATAGAAGGAGCTAGAGTACCTATTAGAGATAAAAGAATAAAAGAGGCAA
>ULQM01039274.1_pt1 | contig 23942 bp, 29 predicted proteins | sample 1954451 | NCBI WGS metagenome assembly ULQM01 (sample SAMEA4835655, study PRJEB28245) | human gut metagenome | biome: gut microbiome; material: fecal sample | place: Denmark | collected 2008 | reverse complement strand
CCCTGCCACAGCGACATTCAAAGCTTGCTCGAAGAATGGCGCGAGAACCGCATCGAGGATATGGACGCAGCCCTGCAGCTTGAATTGGAACGCATTGACGATACCGTCCGGGAACTGTGGGAACAATGGGAGAAGTCAAAGACGGACTACACAAAGACTGCCCGAAAACAGAAAGGCTCTCCTGCCCGTGACAACGAAACAGGGCATACCTCCATACGCACCTATCAGACGGAGCGTACGGAAACGGAGGTTATCCGGCTCGGCGACCCGTCCTATATTTCCGAAATACGTATGCAGCTCGCAGAACGGCGCAAGCTGCTCGGCTTGTATGCCCCGGAGAAAAAGGACATACAGGGCGGAATGTCGTTCGCCTCGTTCCTTATCGAGAGCGGGATGTTGGATGAAGCGGAACAACAAGGCGGCGAATGAGACTATTTTCAGCCCCATAGACGCTTTGTTTCGCTTCCGACGGGCAAGTTATTATATCACGAAAGAAAAGGCGGCAGAAGCCAAATAAACGGGCAAAAATCAAGCAATGAAGAAACGGAAAGACATCATACGGCAAAAAGGTCTTGGTCTGATAGACGCTTGGCGTGCGGATTGGAACAAGTTCGTGCATGAAGCCTTTGGCGTGTACCTCGACCCGGAACAGCAGGCTATCCTGTCAAGCGTACAGCACAACAGGCGTACCTCTGTGGCTTCCGGGACAGCGAGGGGAAAGGACTTTGTCGCCGCCTGTGCCGCTATGTCATTCCTGTACCTTACACCCCGTTGGCGACGGAACGCGAACGGAGAAGTGGAGCTTGCCGAGAACACGAAAGTGGCTTTGACCGGACCAACTGACCGTCAGGTAAAGAACATTATGATGCCTGAAATAAGCCGCCTGTACAACCGGGCGAAAGCAAGAGGCATACTGCTGCCCGGACGATTGACGACCGCCGACATCAGAACGGACTATGCCGAATGGTTCTTGACGGGCTTCAAGGCAGACGAGCATAACCACGAAGCATGGTCGGGTTTCCACGCCGTACACACGATGTTTGTCGTGACGGAGGCGACAGGTATAGGCGACGACACCTTTGCCGCCATAGAGGGAAACCTGCAAGGCGACAGCCGCATACTGCTCGTGTTCAACCCCAACACTACAATAGGCTATGCGGCAAAGAGCCAAAAGGGCGACCGCTGGACACGGTTCAGCCTTAACAACCTCACGGCACCAAACGTGGTGGAGAAGCGAATAGTCATACCGGGGCAGGTCGATTACGAGTGGGTCGTGGATAAGGTCGAAAACTGGTGTACGCCCATTGATGAGAGCGATGTGCTTGTCGAGATGGACGACTTCGAGTTTGAGGGGCGGTGGTATCGCCCGGAGGACTATTTCCGCAAGAAAGTCCTCGGCAAGTTTCCAAAGGTCGCCGACGACGTGCTTATCCCGGAACAATGGTTGGAGTTGGCACACGAGCGTTGGGTACAGGCAAACGGACGGGAGCCGCTCGGCAACGACACACGTATGCTCGGAGTGGACGTGGCAGGCATGGGACGTGACAACACCTGTTTCTGCGAGCGCAAGGGCGCATGGGTCGCACCGTTCCAAACCCATAACAGCGGCGGTGCGGCAGACCACATGGGCATTGCCGGGAAGATAGCCGCCTACCGACGCAGGCAGATTGAGGCGTATGTAAGCATTGACACCATCGGCGAGGGCGCAGGGGTTTACAGCCGTTGCATTGAGCTTGACAAAGAGCAGTTTATCATCAGTTGCAAGTACAGCGAGGCGGCGAAAGCCCGGAGCGGTCGTGACCTTACAGACATCACGGGACAATACAAGTTCTTAAACATGAGAGCCTACCTGTTTTGGTGCGTCCGGGATTGGCTCAACCCGAGGAACAACACGGGTGCGATGCTTCCGCCTGACGCACAGTTTGACGAGGAAGCCACGTCGATACGCTTTGACTTCAAATCCAACGGCAGCATATTCATCGAACCGAAAGAGGACATCAAACAGCGCATCGGGCGAAGCCCCGACAAGTTCGACGCGCTCGCCAACACGTTCTATCCGATACGAAACAGGCAACCGATAGACCTTGACAGGCTGTCGAAGATAATACGAAGATAATCAATCATCAATAAAAACGGAATAGCTATGACAATCGAAGAAATCTTGAACTCCGAGAACTCGGCTGAAAGTAAAATAGCAGCCTTAAAAGAAAAGACGATCGTCGTCCCGGTGTGGTCGGGGCGGTTCGGTTTGGTGCAACAGTTCGACCCTACCAAGCACCCGGTAATGAACAAACAGAAATACCGGGACATCGTGACCGACGAGGGAATAGAGTACGTTACCCGTGTTACGTGCGACCTGCAAAGGCTTGCCACAAAGCGCATGACAGAGCTTGTAACGGGCATCCCTCCCAAAAGGGTTTACACGCCGGACAACGACAGACAGAAACAGATTGCCGCATACATTGAGAGCATATACGACCGCAACCGCATTAACAGCGTGAACAACGAACGGCTCAATATGCTGTTTGCCGGGTGCGAAGTCTTTACGCTCTGGTATGCCATTGATGAACGGAACACGCTGTACGGCTTTTCGTCGCCGCTGAAGCTCCGATGCCGTAACTTCTCCCCTATGCTCGGCGACGAACTTTATCCCCTGTTCGACGAATACGGCGACATGATAGCCATGTCCGTAGGCTACACACGGAAGAAAGGCAGGAAGTACGTGCAATACTTCGACACCTATACAGCCGACAAGCACATCAAGTGGAGCAACGAGAACGGAGGCTGGGCAGAAGTCGAGAACGAGAACATCACACTCGGCAAAATCCCCGGCGTGTATGCGTGGCGACCGACCCCGATATGGGAGGACACCTCAAAGACGGTTTATGAAATCGAATGGGCATTGAGCCGGAACGGGAACTACCTGCGTCAGAACTCCAAGCCTATCTTCATCGTGTTTGCGGACGAAGCCATAAGCTACGGGGACGAAAAAAGCCCTAACAGGGAGTTCCGCTCCGTGATGCAATATCCACAGAACGGCAGGGCTGAATACGTGACATGGGCGCAGGCTGTCGAAAATCTGAAATTCTATGTCGAACAGCTCCGCGACCTTTTCTTCACGCAGTTGCAGCTCCCGGATTGGAGCTATGGGAAGATGTCGCAGCAAGCCTTGTCAGGAGAAAGCCGCAAGCAGATGTTCATCGACGCACAGTTAAAAGTCAAGGACGAGAGCGGTCGCCTGTTTGAGTTCTTTGACCGTGAGATGAATGTCGTTAAAGCGTTTGCCAAGATAATGCTCGGCGAGAGTTATGCCGCCGACATTGACGCTCTGAAAGTCGAAACCCTGATAACGCCTTTCGCCATAACGGACGAAAAGGACACGATAAACAACCTCATGGCGGCGAACGGCGGCAAAGCTCTCATGTCACAGCGTGAGTCTATCGAAATGTACGGGCATAGCGACGATGTTGACAAGACCCTGCGTGAGATTGCAGAGGAAGATAAAATAGACGCATTTGAAATGACAGAATAACGGCTATGGCAAGGAAAATGACTACACAACGGGGCAAACAGCCGGACAAGCCCAAATATCAGTGCCGCCATTGCAAGCACAGCTACGATTGGTGCAGCAAAGCTATTGACGGGCATTTTATCCTGTGTCATTGTCCGTTCTACAAGGAGGGGAAATACTGCCGCTTCCTGTCAGACCCACAATGCGAACATTTTTTGAAACGGGAGGACGCAGACAATGGCAACGGATAAATACGACCGTCGGCACCAAAGCAACCTATCGGCATACGAGCGAGAGATAGACAGGCTCTATCGCCAGGTCATCACACAGGCTGTGGCGATAGGCTTGTCTTTGCCCGATTTTAAGCCCGACACGCTGTTTTCTTTCGACGACTACCCTGCAATAAGGAAACGGGTCGAAAAGCTGTTACAGAAGCTCCAAAACGGATTGTCGTCAATTATAATCAACGGGATAAGGTCTGAATGGACGCTCGCCAACAACAAAAACAGCGAACTCGCACGGCAGGTATTCGGGGATAACATCGGCAAGCTGACACAGGCACAGTACCGTCGTTATTTTAGCACCAACGACAGCGCACGGGAGGCTTTCGAGAAGCGCAAGGTAAACGGGCTGAACCTTTCCGACAGGGTATGGCGGTACACCGAACAATTCAAGGCTGAAATCGAACTCGGCTTGGATGTAGGCATACGCAACGGACTTTCGGCGGACGACATGTCGCAGGAACTCCGGAAATACCTGAAATACCCCGACAAGCTCTTCCGGCGTGTCAGGGACGAACACGGTGAATTGCAACTATCCAAACGTGCGGCAGCGTTCCACCCCGGACGTGGCGTGTACAGAAGCTCGTACAAGAACGCACGGAGGCTTGCCGCCACTGAAACCAACATCGCCTATATGACAGCCGACTATGAGCGTTGGCAACAGCTTGACTTCGTTGTCGGCATTGAAATAAAACTGTCGAACAACCACACGCTAAACGGTATGCCGTTTACCGACATTTGCGACAAACTGAAAGGGCGTTATCCAAAGGATTTCAAGTTTACGGGCTGGCACCCGCACTGCCGCTGCCGGGCTGTTACGATACTGAAAACGGACGAGGAAATAGCCGAGGACACACGGCGCATCCTTGACGGGAAGCCGCTCGACGGAAAGAGCGTGAACCGTGTCGATGACGTACCGGGCAACTTCAAGCAATGGCTCAAAGACAACGAGGAACGGGCGAAGCGCAGCTATTCTGTGCCATACTTCATCAAGGACAACCCGAAGTATCTGCCCAAAGGTTACTCAAAGCTCTATGCGATTAGAATGCCATACTACACCCACGATGAATATGCCTCGGCTTTGGCGTACAACAAGAAGCACGCCGGGTTCTCTGCCGCCATAGCACAGAACAACCGAGAATTGGCGGCGGTGCTGCCTGTCCTGCAAGGCAAGATAATGAACTTCACGGAAGCCGACGGAAGCAAGTGCAATCCGGGCTATTCGCTTTCAGATGCCGCAGACTTGGGGTATCGCCACAACTGCCAAACCTGCACCATGACCTACGAGCTTCGCCGCCGTGGGTTCGACCTGCAAGCAACGCCCAATCCCGTGCTGAAAGGGTACAAGCGTTACAGGACTTTCAGCCGTTTCTGCGTGAGCAAGAAAGTGGATTGGCGTGACCGCTTCTTGACAGCGGACGGCAAGAGGGCTGACTATGAGTGGTCGGCAGGGATAAAGGACACCGGGCTTGCCAAGCTTAAATTCATCGAGGACAAAACAGCGAAACAGGGGCGTTACGAGGTTTACTGCGCATGGAGAAAGGGCGACGCACATGTATTCATCGTCGAACGACAAAAAGACGGCAACCTGTTATGGTTTGACCCACAATCAGGTCGCCGTGGCAGTTGGCAGGACTTCGATTATATCGACCAAATGAAGCCCGGCTCTATCGGTGTCTTGCGTATCGACGACAAGCTGATAAATCCCGTATTCTCAACTCGTTTCAAGAAGTCCGGCGATTAAGCCCAAGTCGTCGAAAGGCTCAATCTCTCCGTCTTTCAGCGAAACCAACACGGGAGCGTCGGGAGGGCAAGGAAACCAACGCTCCCTGCTCTCCACACCCAAGCTGTATATCGCACGACCGTCAACATCGCACAGATACGCAGCCATTCTGTCAAGACCCTGCCTTTCGGCTTCGTCCAACACTATCTTCGGTATCTTTTTCATATCGCCTACAAACTTAGTTATTTTCCTCAAATTCGCCGTATTTCGGCTTTACTTTTCGCAATCGTGTAACTTATTGTCCGTCGGATTATCGCCCGTTGTCGGGGCTTTGCTTTGTTTCTTCCGCCGCACCTGTTCTTTCGTTATCGTACACTTGCGCCCCCTGTAAGGAACGCCGTCCGATACTCCGATGTTCCACAGCCGGGAGACCTTGCACCCGACCTGTTCCGGGGCGAACTGCTCATAGATAGCGGCAAGGCTCGAAAAATTGAACGCCGTCCGGTCATCACCCTCTATGGGCGGCTCTTTGAACTCAACCCGGTAAAACCTATCCTTTGTCCCCATCAGTCGTCCTCCCCGTTTTCGATTTCCATTAACGCCTGTTGGCAGTTGAAACAGAAGAAGTCATTTAACGCATCATAAAGATTTTCGGGTATCGCTTCTTCTGATTCAAAATCCCCGTCTTCGCATTGGGATGTCCCAAAACCCTCCGACGCATGGCGTTCCGTATAGGTTTTTCCGTTGAGAGTAACATCCACACGCCACCCGTCCGCTGTAATTTCGATGTTTATTTTGTTCATACTTCCTCCTGTTTTCGGTTGACAACTACCTCCCCTTTCAGGGAGAAATCCCAATCCCTGATGTCGTCCTCGGCTGTCGGTTGAACCTCGAACTTGCCGAGCTGCCCGGCGATGCCTTTCTCGACTATCGCCTCCGCTTCCTGTCGGCTGTGCGCCGACACCATGACCTGCCCGTTGAACACGAGCCTCGCTCTGATTTTGTACTGTTTCTTTGCCATTGTCTTTTCTCCGTTTAACGCCCCCACTATGTGTGTCAGGCGTTATTCCACAACCCAAAGATTGGAGGCGTGGTCGCCTGACCCGTAAGGGTCTTTTTTTTAGACTACGATAGTAGTCTTTTTTTTCTCTATTTTCTTTTACTCTATTTTCTTTTACTATACTATGTGTACTTTCGCCGTGAGAACGCCTTAATTTTTGAGTTATACGTGCGATAACACGGTTTCTGAATAATTATCGCTAACGATAACCACATTAGAGTATGATTATCGTAAGCGATAACGTATTTTAGGGTGGTCTGACTTTTGCCAACTTTTTGCCCTGTTTTTGGTAGATTTCCCCTGATTTCATATAAAAACAGCATCTAAAAAAATCATATCGCAGCGATAACTGAATTATCGTCAGCGATAACTACTTGAAAATACTCTCAATCGGATAACAGGCGTTCTTGCGCTTGATTGTTCGGGCTACATCTTCGCCCCACACAGTGGCGATAATGCGTATGGCGTTCAAATCTCCGTCCCAATCCAAGCAGCACTCGTGATTGTTGTACTCATACACGTAAACCTCCTGTGGGTTGCACTCGGAGCGGATTTTGTCGTTTATGCTGTCGTAGAACGCAAACAGGCGTTTCGACCCGTCCTTTGTTCCGTAACCTCCTGCGCCGATTGAAACGAGCTTCTCGCCCTCCTGTAACGGGCGTATGGTTTTCAGCCCGTCGGCAAATTGACTGTTGGAGAAAGCGAAGAAACAGTCGTACTTGGCGACATCGACCTTGCATCGCTCGTCGCATAGCTCCTTGTACCGTTTCAGCGTGTGGGCGTGTTTGTAGTCAAGTACGCCGTAATTGTTTTGGTTCTCTTCAAATTCAAATTCCTGTGCCATGTCGTGTCGGTTATAACGTGAATACTATGTATCGAACCCCGTAACCGTTCCGTTCGTAAGAAACACGGAAACCCTCGGAACGGGCGTAATCGGTAGCGACCTGTTCGTGATTCATTCGGATTGTGTAGCCGCCTCCCCTAATGTCGGTCTCCCTGATATGTCGGTCGCAGATGAACCAAGCCCTGCCGCTCCGTTTAATCCTTTCGCTGATTGCGTTTATAAACTCGTCCTTTCTGAAAGGGGCTGTTTGCTCCATTTCCTTGCGTAATTTTTCTGCTGCTGTCATAGTCTGTTATAGTCTTAAGCCCGGCAGAGCCTGTTTTGCGGCTGTCTGCCGGGCGGTTGTTATGTTATGCGGTTACTTTTACACGGTTAAGAAGTTGCCCCGATAATTCGTGTAATTCACGGCTTCTTTCAGGCGAAAGCTCACGTGCGTGTGCCGTTATAGCCTGTGTCAGCTTCCAAAGGGTCGCTCCTCCCTGCACGCCGTCCTCCGGGTCGTTGCGCATGAGGATTTTTTCAACCTCCTTGCCCTCCTGTTTGAGCAGCCCTCCGTCACGTGTCAGGCGTTTCAGCTCGTGTTCAAAGTCAACCTCCATTTCGCTTGCGCCCTGTATCTCTATGGCTTTCTTCATGAGGTTATCCTTGCTGAAAAGCCCTTTTGTCAAGTCACGAACCGCCGAAACGGTCGTCTTGGTGTCAAGCTCGTAGGTATGTTGCGACAGTTGCAGGTTGTCCGGGAGCTTCGAGCCGAGGTGTACCTGTTTCATCACGCTCTCCCGAACCATACCGTTAAGGCAAGCCCCGTTCAAAAGGAAAGCCCTCATATCAACGGCACCGTCGCCATAGTCAGATGTGCTGAACCTTGCCCCGGCGAAGATAACCACGTCGCCGTTCTTGGCTGTCGGGACGGTAAGCGGTGTCGGTAGTATCGTTTCAGCCCAAATCTTGGTGTCGTTCATATAAGCGTCCGAAATGACCGCTCCCTGATCTGCCGCCTCCTGTACGAAAGCCGTCAATATCTCGACGCTGTTCAAGCGGCGGTAGCTGTCGCTCAACACGCCTCTTACCTGTTTTCCGACCGTCCTCACGAGAACACGGCTTCGCTGCGTCCAGCCGCTATGCTCGTTAAGGAGCGTCGCTGCGAGCTGCTTCGCCCAAGGCTCGCCCGAAGCAAGCCCACGCAGGTATCGCTGCGGTATGCCCATACGGTCGGCAAGTTGTCCTATGGCGTTGTCGTGGAGAGTAAACTGTCCGTCCGGCATATCCATGCGGAGAGAGCCGTTTGCGCTGAAAGTTATAACCGGGCTATGGTCGTTGATTTTCAGGTTCACGCCTATCGGGGCGATGTAGTCCTGTGCAATTTTGCCCTCGTTCACGAGGCGTTCCATTGTTTCCCGTACTCCGACGGCTTTGCCGTCAATCATCCGTTGAACTTTGTTCATCACTACTTCGTTCAAACCTTGCTGTAATTCGGTTGTCTGTGCCATAATACTGTAATCTTTAGATGGTTATTAAAATCTGATTGAATTGTTCAAAAACTCTACTGCCTCCGCATACAGGGCTTCGTCTGAAAGGTTGTCCGAGCTTGGCTCGAAACCTGCGAGGTATGCGCCCTCGATTATACTCTTTTCCATAAATCTGTCCTCCGTTATTTGATGTAAAAACTGAATTTCAAACCTCTGCGCAGCTTGCAAACGCAAACATCGTCCATACAGGAGAAAGCCCTTTTGAGGAACTTGTTCAAAAGTTCAACGCCTATCAGCTTCAACGCTCCTGAAACGCCTACGAGCATGTTTATCTTGTTCCCCTCGTTGTCAACCCCGGCAACCTTGATTCGGAAGTTGCGGTTGATGTCTCTCGTGCTGTATGCCAAACTGTTCTTGTTCATATTTGCTGTCATTTGGTGTTTATATTATAATCACGTTGCAAATATAAGTGAAGTATTTTGGTAATAACACACTTTTCGGATGATTTTTTCATCTGTTCAGTTTATTTTTAACTCTTGTTTAATCATCAATAACCATATCGCACCGAATATCATAACCATAACAAAATATGCGTGATATGAAAATTTTTCGGCGATTTTCTGATTATAATATAATCATTTCACGGGAATTTGATTACCTTTGAGGCGATAATCTGATTAGTTAAACAATCATACGAGTATGAAACAGAAACTTTTTGATGCGTTGAAAGCCAAATTTCCGGGGGTCAACGCAAACGTGCTGAACAGGATTGCCGAGAAGCTCGCCAAGACTGTGACGACAGACGAACAGGTTACAACTGCCGTGGCAGGGGTAACGCAGGAGTTTATCGAAATCATCGAGAGCTACGGCGACTGCCGTGCGACCGAAGCCCAACAGACAGCCGTACACACCTACGAAACGAAGTACGGGCTGAAAGACGGGCAAAAAATTGATGCGACCGGGGGTGCGGCTGGCGGACAGGCAGGAAGCGGCACAACCGTACAGCAACAACAAGCAGGGGGCGCACAGGAGCAAGTTCCGGCTTGGGCGCAGGCACTTATCGACAGCAACAAGAAGCTGAACGACCGCCTCGACAAGATGGACGGTGAGCGCACGACTGCAACCCGTAAACAGCAACTTTCAACAATCATCGAGAAGTTGCCTGAAAATCTCCGCAAGGCTTATGAGCGGACACCTGTAAACGATTTGACCGACGAGCAGTTCAACGCTCTTGTCGGGGAAATAACTACCGAGGTGAACGGTATAGTCAGCGAAGTACAGGCAAAAGGGGCTGTCTTCGGAAAGCCGACCATTACAGGCGGCACAGGTAACCAAGGGGGCGAGCTGACCAAAGAGCAGCAGGAAGCTATCGCACACCGCGAAAGCAAGCCGAAAGACGGTCAGCCGTTCTAATGTCTAACAATTAAAAACCGAAGAAAATGAGCATGACAGTTCAAAGACGTAAGGACATCCGTACACCCCGTGTCTTTATGCACAAGGTCGCCGACATCCGAGGCGGCGTGTCTGTGAAAATCTCCGAGCTTGGAGGCGATTATCTTCGCGAAGGTGCCGTCCTTAGCGCACCCGACAATGGCATCTGCCATGTTGTCAAAGTAGCGGAGGTCGTTGCCGAGGTCGGTGCTTCCGACACGAACATAAAGGTCAAGAAGCTGCACAACTTCAAGGTGGGCAACTTCGTTATGACCGCCGAGGGAGGTTTGGCATACGCCATTACAGCCATTGACGACAGCGGCAAGGATTACGACACTATCACTGTCGGAACGACGCTGAAAGCTATCGCAAAGGGCGGTTTCCTCATTGAAGCTGCCGCAGAGTCCGCATCGAACACATCGAAGCTGAAATACACGCCGCTCTCCCTCGTGGGAACGGGCAAGCCTGTGGTCAGTGGGCAGAACCTCGACACCGACGCTTGGCTTATCGGCGTGACGAAAGGCAATCCGCTGCCGGAGTGTGTGGCTAAATATCTCACGGGTATCATCAACTATTAAAAAACTGACGTTTTATGGCAACAATCGTAAATACACTCATTCACGGTCTGACCCAGCAGATGGTTCAGGCTCGTTTGGATACAGCCGATGCGTCGCAGTTCTATTTCGGTAGGCTATTTCCCGTCAAAAAGGTAAACGGCTTCATTTGGCGTACCTTGGGAAACCAACCCGAAAAGAAGAATGTAGCCGCAGACCTGCATTCTGACAACTCGACCATCGTCCGCAAGCGTCGTCCAATCTTCGAGAGCGCAAAGGGCGATATTCCTTTCATTTCAATCAGCCGGGAAATGACCCGCGCCGAAATCAAGGATTATCAGACCGCACTCGCTTTTTCGCAGGACGAGGACGCAACGAAGCTCGTACAGTATTGGGGCGAGGACGTAGACTTCTGCTTCAACGGCGTACAGTCCGAGTTGGAGTTCGTCGCACTTAAGCTGATGTCATTGGCAGGAAAGTTGGCGTTCACGACAACGACCAACGCAACCTATGCCAACGAGTTTGACCTTGACTACGACGTGGACGACGAAATGAAAGTCAAAACCACAGTGGATTGGGCGAACAAGGCAACAGCCGACATCATCGGCGACCTCGTGACTTTCATAAAGCTCGCCAAGTCTAAGAACCTTAACCCGAAGTTCGCCTACGTGAACCTCGACGAGTTCTACAAGATTTGCTCGGCAGACCAAATCGTAAAGGCTTGCGCCTCTTTCGCCGCCAACGCCCTCGGTATCACACAGACACCCGACCTTACGCAGGTCAATGCGATGCTCGCAAAACAGGCTTGGCTCAACGGCATACAGCTCCGTGTAATCGACCAGTCCATCACACGTGAATTCTCCGACGGCTCGCAGACTTCCGGCAACCCGTTCGAGAACTGCCGTATGGTGCTGACCGAAACGGAACGCCTCGGAACGACACAGTACGACATCCTCCAGGAGAATAACGACCTTATCCTCCGCTCGGAACGTTCGCACACTATCGTCAAGAAGTACGGAACGGCTGAGCCGCAGAGCGAGGTTACTATCGGACAGGCTGACGCTGTACCAGTGTTCGACACGGCTTACCGCAACCTGTATGTGAGAACGGATGCCAAGGATTGGGAGTAAAGCGTGACAAACTATGGAAACAGTTCTCGAAGCGTTGAAAGGCGTAAATGCCTACCCCGTTCCTCTCCGCACGCTGACGGCGATAGCGGACAAACGGGGTCTGTCGCTGACAACCAATGCGACACAGGAGGTGCAGAAAAGCAAGGAATACAACCTTGCCGTCGCTGACCTCCTGATGTGGCTTTCGATAGCTCCCGATGTATCGCAGGGCGGACAGAACTATTCGTTTACGGACGAACAGCGCAAGCAGTTCCGCAACCGGGCTAACAGCCTGTACGACGACTTCGGAGCAAGCGACGAGGCAGGAACGCCGAAACCCATTTACGGATATAAAGGTTCACGGCTATGATTATCCAAAACGGCACAATCGAAGTAAAGCGGAAAACGGGTGGCGGCATTGACCCTGAAACGGGTTATCCGCAAAAGCCCGGCTCTGTGGCTTGGGGCGACCCGATACCCTGCCAATACTCGGCAAACAAGTACAACCAACTCGGACGTGTCAACGGCGAGCATTTCACTACGGCGCAATATACAGTGCTGATAGAGGAACAGCCGTTTGAAGCCGAGCAGGTACGGTTGAAAGACCTTGCCGGGAACGTGGTCGGGGAGTTTTCCATTATGCAGGTTGAGCCGTTGGAGGCGGTCTGTGAGTTGAGGATTTGGGTGTAAACGCATTTCAGCCCGAATGCCGTGTTGAAAAAACGGGAACGCCCAAACATACGGAAGCGAAAAGAAAACGGCACATACGCCGAATCAGCAATAAATAACTTGACATTATGCCGATAAGACAGATAACACCGAAATCGCAGATAGACGCTTACATCAAGGAGCGGATGAACAGGCTGAAACAAGCCATCATCTACAACCTGTGCGCCATAGGCGAAAAAGTGCGCAACGAGGCTATCGAGAACGGTTCGTACAAAGACCGCACAAAGAACCTCCGCAGCTCCGTCGGTTATATCGTGGTCGTTGACGGGCAGGTGTACAAGACAGGCTCTTTCGGCAAGCCGGACGGAAACGACGAGGGACGAAGCACGGGAATATCCTACGCACGTTCTCTTGCCGGGAAGTTCCCGAAAGGCATTGTGCTTATCGTCGTTGCCGGAATGCGATACGCCTCTTATGTGTCCGCAAAGGGTTACAACGTGCTTGACAGCTCGGAACTGCTTGCCGACCAGCTTGTACCCAAGATGTTGAAACAACTCGGATTTAACAAGTAACAGGAACTATGGCAAAGACATCGAAACAGGTTCAAGGCGACATCTATCAACTGCTGAAAGACAGCACCCTTTACACGATGATTTCAGGTGAGGTCTATCGGCAGGGGTATCGCCCCCGTGACAGCCGCAAGGAAGATGCGGTCGTGATTTTCACAACCGGGCTTCCCAATCAGATACAGACGGGGGTCGTGACCGTGAACATATTCGTCCCGGACATAGACCCGTATGACAACGGGGTATGGGTTGAGGACGGAGAACGCACGGAACGGATTGAACGCCTTGCGCAGGAGTGGTTCGATAGCCTTACGACCGAAGTTTCCTGTTACAAGTTTAAGTTGCAGCAGACAATTTACACCGAGGAAGAAGCCGACATACATCAGCATTTCGTCGTCGTGAAGCTCAAATACGAGTATTTCGGCGATGATTATGCGCCTCTGAACATTCCGCAAGTCGCCGTAATAGACGCGACGGATACCGACGGCAACGTGGGCTATCTGCCTGTCCTTGAAACGCAGGACGGGGACGCACCTGTTACGCAACCTGTTATGAAGAAACAAAATCAGTAACCATTAAATTTTAACGAATATGGCAGTATTAAACTGGGGCGAATGCGATTTGAAGCACGCCACAAGCACCGACGGTGCCCCCACAGGGAAATGGGATGAGTTACCTACTCCGAAAGAGGACAGTACACAACTCACGACGACCGCAGGAACAGAAAAGACCGCCACAGAAGAGGGCGGTGCGCTCGTCGATTATTTGCCGGGAAAGAATACCTATCAGCTCGAATGGGACGAGTTCGTCAAGAAAGGCGAGGAGGCGTCGTTTGAGGACAACGACGGAGTAATCACGGGCGAACACGCTTTCCGTGTCGAGGCACAGGATAAGGACTGTCCGGCTATTCAGATTGACAGAGCCGTCCTGCGTGTCGAGGACAGCTACACGACCGCAGACGGACAGCTGCGCCACTATGTGGCTCGTGCGCTGAAACCGAAGACGGGCAAGACAATCAAGAGCTATGTGCCGAGCGAAGAGTCGGGAGGGTAACGCATAACTCAGGATAACCAACAGCAGGATAGAGCAGCAGGTAGCTCGCAAGCCCAACGGGTTTGAGGTCGGGGGTTCGACTCCCCCTCCTGCCCCAAATTTTAACGCAACACATTATGGCAACGAAAACAATAGAAGAAAAGGTCGCCGAAACCATACTTCAAAAGGATATTGAGGTAACGGTAGGCGGCAAGAAATACAAGGCAGCCCCGGCAAGCACAGCAACACTCATACTTGCTTCGGAGGCTGTTTCGCGTTTGCCCGAAATCAATCTTGACCCTGAAAAGGTAGTCGAGGAAAGCCTTTCTGTGGCTCGTGAATGCCGTCCTTTGGGCGACATTGCGGCGATACTGATACTCGGCGCAAAGAACCTAACGGAAACAGTAAAAACCCGGCAGACGGTTGAGAAACGCCGCCTGTGGGGGCTTGTCAAGTGGACGGAAGAAGTAGAAGTCGAACAGGTAATAGACCGAAAGGCGGAACTTGCCAAACAGATACTTGAAGACCTGTCGCCCCGTGCGCTAAACCTGCTTGTCGCCCAACTGCTTCAAAAAATGGAGTTAGGGGATTTTTTCGGGCTTACCACTTTCCTGACAGAGATAAACCTGATGCGACCGACGAAAGTGGAGACCAAAACGACAGCGTCTGGGCAATAGTCGCAGGAACGGTAAAGGCTTTCAACCTCCCGGTCGAATATGTCCTGTACGATATGAGCTATGCGAATATGGTCATGTACGGGGCAACGCTGCCGAGCTACAAGCACAAGGCGGACGACAAGGACGGCAAGAAGCGGAAGCGTCAAAAAGCCATAAAGGTTGATGACATACGGAACAGGGAGAAGATAAAAAGCATTTTTGAACAATTTGATTGACGTACAATGGAGAATGACAACGGCAGAATATACTACGGCACGGGCATAGACAACTCGCAGTTGCGCACCGACGCAGAAGAATCCAAACGGATTTTGTCGGGCATAACAGGCACAGCCGTAAACGAGGGCAAGCGGATTGACGACGTTTTCAAAAGCATAGGGAAAACGGCGGCAGGTGTCTTTGCCGTGTCGCAGATGAAAGAGTTTGCCATGCAGGTTGTCAATGTACGTGGAGAGTTCCAAAAGCTCGAAATCGCCTTTAAGACAATGATAGGCGACACGAACGAGGCAAACGCCCTTATGTCGCAGCTCATAAAAACTGCCGCCACAACGCCTTTTGGAGTGTCTGACATATCAAACGCCGCACGTCAGCTTCTTGCATACGGTGTCGAAGCCGACAAGGTGAATGAAACTCTTATAAGGCTCGGTGACATCGCCGCCGGGCTTTCAATACCTATCGGCGACCTCGCATACCTGTATGGAACAACAATGGTACAGGGGCGCATGTACACTGCGGACCTAAACCAATTCCTCGGCAGGGGTATTCCTTTGGGAGAAGAATTGGCTAAGGTGCTTGGGGTTGCAGAAAACCAAGTACGTGCGCTTGTAGAAGAAGGCAAAGTCGGTTTCCCGGAAGTGGAACAAGCTATCATCAACCTCACGAACGAGGGCAGCAAGTTCGGCGGTCTTATGGAGGCGCAGAGCCAAACCATATCCGGTCGTATAAGCAATATCGAGGACGCCATAGAACAGATGTTCAACCAAATCGGACAGGCTTCCGAGGGCGTTATCGGAACATCGCTTGACATCATTACGGCACTTGTCGAGAATTGGGAAACCGTTGGCAAGGTGCTACTTACCGTGATAGCCACATACGGAACGTACAAAGCCGCTGTCTTGGCTGTCGCCGCCGCACACAAAGTGCAAGCCATTTGGGGCAACATATCAGCTTTCCTGTCCTTGGCAAAAAGCGTGACGAGTGCAAAGGATGCTATGCTTCTGTTCAATATGGCTGTCAAGGCAAACCCGTTGGGCTTGGTTCTGTCTGTTGTCGCAGCAGCCGCTACCGCTTTCAGCCTGTTCTCTACGAAGTCCGGCGAGGCAGCGGAAATGACAAACAAATACGGCGATAGTGCCGCCAAGACAATCTCACGTGTCGAAACCCTTTCAATGACCCTGAACGGTCTGACAGCCGGAACGTCCACCCACAAAAAGGTTATGGACGAGCTTAACGGCATACTCGAAGAATTCGGCTTACAGGCTATCAAGGAGGGCGACAGCATCGACATGGTAAACGCCAAACGTGCGCAGGCTATCGAACTCATCAAGCAGGAGGGCGTGGAAAGGCAACGTGCAAACGCCCTTGAACAGGGTGCGCAGAACTATGCGGCGCAACTCTCGGAGGCGCAGAAAACGCTTTATTCCGACCTGGCAGGGGCTATGACAGAGGGAACATTGCTGTTGGGGGACAATAAGGAGCTGCAACAGAACGCCGCCGCAATATCTACCATTATCGGGAATGTAGTTGAACAGAACATCACGGAGATTGCCGGAAAGACGGGCGAAGAATACCAAAAGGGTATCAACAAGATTTACGCCACGATACAAGACCGTATGCGAGCCATAGGAATAAGCGAGGAAACCATACAGAAACAGTGGCTAACGGACGGACTGTTCAATCATCAGAACCTCGTACAGAACTATATCAACTCCATACAACAAGCGAGGGAGGAATACGACCGTTACTCCGAAGCCGTGAACAAAGCGTCGGACGCTGAACGTGCAGCCGCAGAGGGTGCATTGACTTTCTCCGAAAAGGTAGAAGCCATAGAAAAAGGTCTGCAAAAGCCTACGGAGGGCGTACACGACTTGTACGAGAACATCAAAAATCTGATGTCGCAGTACTCGAACAATACTATCGGTTTCACTATCCGCATAGGAGGCGAGATACCAAAGTGGATGGAGAATATGGATTTGGACGAGCTTCAAAGGCTCGCCAAACGCTTTACGGCTATCGGTCAAAGCAGCCCGAACGGTTCGTATGTCAACGGAAAGTATTTCTCGCAGCAACAACTCCTGCAACGTGGTGCCGATTACGCCACAGCCGCTGAACAGAAGCAGACCGAAGCCGACGACAAAGCAAGGGAAGCCGAGCGGAACAAAAAGGAAGCAGAAAGGGAGAAAAAACAGCGTGAGGCAGCAGCCAAACGCCTTGCCCGTGAACAGCAGCAGATTGCAGACGAAACAGCCGAGCGGAACAGGCAGATTGCCGAGTATTCACGAAGCGTACAGGAGGCACAGGAACAGGCGGAATTGGATATAAGGCAGCAGCGCATAAACCTTATGGACGACAGTTTCGAGAAGACGATGATGCAGCTTGACCTGAATTATGACAGGCTCATCGCCGAGAATGAGAAACGCACGCAGGATATGCTGAACGCCCTCGCCGACAAAAAGGTGCTTGAATGGCGAAACGCCAACCCCAAAGCCTCCAAAGAGGAAGAGCTTGCATACAGGGCTTCGCTCGACCTGTCAGTTGCAGATCTTACGCCGGAACAGAGGGATGTACTGAAATCTTATGAAGATATAGCCGCCGACATACGCCGCAAGGGAAACAAGGATGCCCTCGACGCTATGCTTGCCGATGTAATGACCTACGAGCAGCAAAGGCTGAAAATAACGGAGGAATACGAAGACAAGCGCAAGCAGCTTTACAAGACCGACGACAAAGGCAACTATGTCCTTGACGCGAACGGAAACCGACAGCTCCGGGAGGGTGTCACGCAGGGGAATGTGGACGAGTTGGACTTACAGGAGCAGAACGCCCTGCAAGCCGTCGATGAACAGTTCGCCCAACGGGAGGAAACATACCGGGCGTGGTGCAACGAGATTGCCAACTATACGCTTGAACAGCTGCAGGCGGTTCTTGAACAGGCGGAAGCCGAGCTTAACGAGTTGGAAAGCTCCGGCACGGCTTCCGGCAGTCAGTTATCCACCGCACGGGCAAAGGTGACGACGGCGAAGAAAAAAGTGTCGGAAGCCAACGCCAAAAACAGTGTCAGCCCCGACAAGCGCAGTATCAAGGAGTGGGAAGACCTGTACAAGACGCTGTTGGAGTGCGAGCGTGAGTTTGAGAGCATAGGCGATACTGTCGGAGGTGTTGCCGGGGAAATCATATCCACAGCCGGAAGCATTATGACTTCTTCGCTGTCAATGATAAACGGCATTGTTTCGCTTGTCAATATGTCCTCGCAGGGCATACAGGGAACGGCGACAGCCGCCGCCACAGCCATACAGACAGTTGAGAAAGCCTCCGTTATACTGACTATCATATCAGCCGCCTTGCAGATAGCGATGCAGATTGTCAACCTGTTCAACAACGACGAGAAGAAACAGGAGGAAATCGAAGCCTTGCAGAACCGTATTGACCAACTGCAATGGGAACTCGACAACGCCGACATTGTGCGGTTGCAGGAAAATTCAGGGCGTGCGATAGACCGCATCCGGCAGACGCTATCCGAAACGAAAGCCGAGCTGATACAGAACAAACTCGCCGTGAACGATGTCGCCGGAGCGTGGAGGACGCTGTTTTCAACGGTATCGAACAACCAAGAGTTGCTTGCAAAGTCTGCCGAGAAAATCGCCGACGCATACGCCGACATCGCCTACTCCGCAGACAAGGCACTCGGAGCGGAGAAGTACGAGAGCAGCAGAGACCAATTGGAGAATATCGCCAAACAGCAGTTGCTCATTCAGCAGCAGATCAACGCCGAGAACGACAAGAAAGACACCGACCACGGGAAGATAGAGGAATGGGAGCGTCAGATTGAGGAACTCGGGCAACAGGCTGTCGCCGTGATAAACGATATGGTCGAGGAAATTATCGGCGGTTCGGCTGCTGACATTGCCAGCGAACTCGGCGACGCATTTTTTGACGCTTTCCAGAACGGCGAGGATTACGCCGAGGCTTGGGGCGACAAGGTAAAGGACATCGTCGGCGACGTTATTAAGCGTATGCTCGTGTCGAAATACCTTGAAGAGCCGCTCGGGGAGATATTCGACAAGTATAAGAACAAATGGTTCAAGGATGGTCAGTTTATGGGGCTTGACGCTGTCATTGCCTCCATGAGCGGTTTCGCCAACGACCTTAACGCCGTCGGGCAGGATTTCGCCGAGATATGGGAAGCCCTCCCGGACAGCGTTAAGAATATGTTTAACGTGACGGAGGAAGCGACACGCGAAGCCTCGGAGAAAGGCATAGCAACCGCCTCGCAGGAAAGCGTCGATGAACTTAACGGACGGGCGACAGCCATACAGGGACACACCTACTCCATAAGCGAGAACACAAAACTGCTCGTTGCGACGGCAAACCTTATCCTGCAAAGCGTCCTAAATATAGAGGACAACACGGACGGTCTGTCTGTGCGTATGGCGAATGTTGAAAGCGATGTCAGGGATATGCGCAACACCGTGAATGATTTGGCATTGAAAGGAATTAAAATAAAAAGTTAGCGAGTTATGGAAGCGATAATAAGACAGATTTACGCACAGTGGGTCATTGCCAAGGAGCAAGCCCGGCAGGAATGCGAAAGCCGCTCTTTGCACAACGTGGCGGAGAAATACCGCAAGTGCAATATGTTCAAGGGTACGGAACGCTCCATAGAGGAACTTGCCGCCGTTTTCACTTCACGGCAAGGCTTGGAGTTCTGCATCAGATACCACTTCCCGAATATCGCCACGTTCCGCCTGTTCAAAGGGCAGGGCGTGGAGAAGTACGGCATATACATAGATGCCGGGGTAATCACGCTAAAGAACCCGGCACGGGCGATACTTATCGGTCGGACGAGTGCAACGGTAAACTGCGACGAATGCAAGCAGCACGAGATTGTGCTGTTACACGGCGCAAGAGCCGTCGTGAACGCATCGAAATGGGCTGTCGCTTCCGTGACGGCTTCTGTCGGTTGCAGTGTGATTAAAAACACCTCTGAAAATGCGATAATCCTATGATGTCAGGCAGATTATACATCGACGGGCAAGACGTGTACAAACAGTTCGGAATGTACGTGTCGGACAACGGGTGGAACGAACTCGTTGCGATGCCGCCGTTGAAATCTGTCGACAGCAACGATTGGAACGAGGAAGACGGCATAGAAGCCGACCTTTCCGCTCCCGTCCTTAACACACGTGACATAAACCTGACATTCGTCACACAGGGTGTTTTCAGCCGCTATTTCGACTTTCTTAACCTCTTGTCGGACGGAGCATACCACGTGTTCGATTGCGCTGCCATAGGGCGCAAATACACGCTACGCATGGTGTCGCACACGAGCCTTGACTATGCGAAACTGCTCGGAAAGGCGAAAATCAAATTTGCCGACGACTTCCCGTTGGACGGGTACAAGTACAAAGCCCCGGCAAGCACAGTGGCGGCATACGATGACTATACCATAGATGGACAGCCTTTCACGGCATACGGCGTGAGGATATTGCAGGGAACGCTGTCGGAGGTTCAGAAACCGGCTGCTGTCAAAACGAACCTCCTGCGGAACATCAAGACGCAGACAGGGGTTATCTATGACAGCAAGAACGTGCTTTACAAGAGCAAGGACGTGAAGCTATACAGCCTCATGAGGGCGGAAACGCTCGACGAGCTATGGCGAAACTATGATGCCCTGCTCTACGACCTTATACGCCCCGATGAACGCCTCCTGTGGGTAAACGAGCTTGAACAGGACTTCCCCTGCCATTACAAGAGCTGCACCGTACAGGAATTTGACCCGGAGGGCAGACCTTGGCTGAAATTCACGCTTACCGTGACATTCACGAGCGATTTCAGGATAACGGAGGATGACGTTGTGCTGGCTACGGAGGACAACATTATTGTCTTTACAGAAAACGGCGTTTACGCTATCGACATGCTGCACGGATAGGTACACCTACCCGTCCGTGCGGTTCGTCAACGACAGGGCGACGCTGCGCCTGACATCAAACGGCAAATTCAGGTTCAACGATTAGCATTGTGTAACCCATTTAAGATACGCAGATATGAAGAAGATAAAGATTTCAGAACTCCCGTTATACAGCTCCTTGAAAGGGCTGTTTACGATAGGAACGGACGCAAACAACCGAAGCGTCAAGGTATCGTTGGAGTTTGTCGAGCAACAGACCACACAGGCGGTAACGAACGCCAAGGAAGCCACGGACGCAGCAAACACTGCGGCAGCGGCGGCAAACACGGCTAAAAAGAACGCCGACACAGCGACAGCAGCAGCCAAAACAGCAACCACCAACGCTATCAAGGCAAAGGAAGATGCCGACGAAGCGACGAAGAAAGCCAACGCCGCCACAGATGCGGCAAACAAGGCAAAAGAGGATTGCGATACAGCGACAGAAGATGCGCAGGAAGCCACGACCGCAGCCAACGAAGCAACCGCAGCGGCACAGGAAGCGACAGAGGCGGCACAGGAGGCAACGGAGGAAGCGGTAAACGCCACCGATAATGTCCTTTTGACGCTCGGTAGGCTTGTACCTACGGGAATGACAGTTGAAAGTGTTACCCGGTTGACCGTCGGGAATGTGAAGCCCAACTACATCAAAGCTGCATTATCGCCAGCGAGTGCGATGAAAAACGTGATTTTCATCAGCGATAACAAGGCGATAACGGTAGGTACGGACGGGCGCATAACCATTGTCGGGACAGGGAAAAGCACGGTGCATGTCATTCCGACTTGTAACACGGCTCTTGCCAAGACCCTGCTTATTGAGGTTGTCGCTCCGGCATTAAGGAAAGTGAACAGCAGCAGCCTACGGCTAACCCAATCCGGGGCGTTGAGATTTGGATAGAAGTACAAACCACTAAAACAATAACGATATGGCACAGAAAGGTTACATCAGTGAGTTTATGAACGGCGGTCGCATCGTCTCTCACGGGAAAATCAACGACCTGTCAAACGGATTCAAGCTACCGGGCGACGTACCGTTCTCGGTTTATGTCAGACCGAAATTCAGCACATCGACGCTTGACACGGTCCTGTCCGTGCGGTGCACTCAGGACGAGCAGCTATCGGAAGCACCCATCGTGTTCAACGACTGGTCGCCGATGGCTATTGTGGAACTCGCCCCCGATACGGAAGTCCTTGCGACGAACGACATCTATTGGGGAAGCGGATGTTACGTGGAGGGTACGGTATGATTGTATCACTGTTCCTCTCCCTGTCGAGGCGCATACGGGCGTGGACTTCCTCTGCCCTGCGCAAGAAGAAGAAAAACCTGCGAATGGGCACGGCTACATCGGCTATGCTCATCAAGAAAGGTGGTAAATCAGTTTTCAAATTCTTAAACAATTAAAAGCTATGGCATTTACAAGTGAACAAGAAAGCAAATTGAAAGAAATCATCGAGGCTTTCGAGAACGGCAAACGGCTGAGCGATTTGCCGAACGTATCAGGAACAAACCCGTTCAACCTGCTTTGCGAGGTTTTGGACGAGGATGGGGAAAGCAAAAAGGCGGCACTCGCCTCGCTTATCCCCTACGTCGAGGAACAGTGCAGCTACGGCATACAGTTCGACACGACCGTATCGACCCCAACCTGCACCCGTATCGGAAACACAGACCTCCACAAGTCCGTACCTATCCAAAGCCGCATGAAAGGCTGTCTGCTTGACGACAACGGGCAAGTGGTGGAATACCTCGACCCCCGTGATTGGACGGGGCAAGTCCGGGACGGCTCACGTGGGCAGGTCATGGTGGAGATACCGCTGCATTACCGCAAGTTCGAGACCGACGGCACGATACGCCGTGTGCGTATCAGCGAGCAGCCCCTGCCGGGCTATCATCAAGTGCCGCAGATGTACATTTCGGCATACGAGGCTGTCCTTGACAGGACAAACCTGAAGCTCTGCTCTATCGTGAATATGGCAGAGCAGTACAGGGGCGGCAACAACAACGATGAATACGACGGAACGTACAGGACATTCCTCGGTCGTCCGGCAACACAAATCAGCCGCACAAACTTCCGCAACTATGCCCGTAAGCGCAACAATTCGGCAACGGCTGAATGGAACTGCATGACCTATGACGCTCAAAAAACGCTTTATTGGCTGTTCGCCGTCGAATATGCTACGCTCAACACACAGGCGGCATTCAACGCAGAACTCACCGCAGAGGGCTATCGTCAAGGCGGTCTTGGCGCAGGCGTGACGACTTGGGACGGAACATGGTCTAACTTCAACGGGTATTATCCGTTCGTACCGTGCGGACACACCGACACACTCGGAAACAGCACGGGTACGGTTTCATACACCGCCGCCAACGACGACAGCACTATAACAAAGACTTTCGACGTTCCTCGATACAGGGGTATAGAAAATCCGTTCGGGCATCTGTGGCAGTGGACGGACGGTATCAACGTGCGTATCAGCCCGACAACAGATAACGGAGGCGACAACCTGTCAAAAGTGTTTGTATGCTCCGACCCGTCGAAGTTCAATGACACCAACTACGAGGGTTATTCTCACGTTGGGAACGAAGCACGTACAGAGGGATATGTCCAAGAGGTTATCTTCGGGGAATACGGCGAGATTATGCCGTCGGTTGTTGGAGGCGGTTCTACACAGTTTTTCTGCGACTACCGCTACACGAACATTCCCACAACAGAAACCCTCCGTGGTGTCCTGTTCGGCGGTTCCGCGAATAACGGTGCGTCTGCAGGCTTCGCCTTTGCGTACTCGTCTTACGCCCCCTCGAATTCGTATACGTCCGTCGGCTCTCGCCTTTGCTTTTTACCGCAAAGCGCATAGCCC
>ULQM01019589.1_pt1 | contig 24321 bp, 18 predicted proteins | sample 1954451 | NCBI WGS metagenome assembly ULQM01 (sample SAMEA4835655, study PRJEB28245) | human gut metagenome | biome: gut microbiome; material: fecal sample | place: Denmark | collected 2008 | reverse complement strand
CCCGCCGCTGAAAAGCTGGAAGCGGAGCTATCGGAGCTGACTGTACGGAAGGGTACTTTGTACGCGCAGTACACCGCTGCCAAGCGGCAGGCGAAAGAGTACGATACCATCAAACGAAATCTGGACATTCTGCTCCCACCGGAGCAGAGCATCACACACGAATTAGAATGAACATAGGAGGATACAACATGTACCGCTGACAATATACTACCTGATAATCGGCTACAACTAAAACAATGCGAATACATTTTACGAACTAAATCGTAAAATGTATTCGCATCATTTTTAATTCAAAAGTCATTAAACCTTATAATGAGCAAAAATTTACGGGAGAATGCTGGTGCTATTAAAGACTAAGTGCTATAATAAACACAAACATTGTGAAACAGGGGGTTAATATGGAAAGTACAGAGAAAGATATCCTGCGTGCTGAGACTGCACAGCAAATGGATGAACAGTATATGCCTCCAGTTCAGAGTGCCAATACATTGTTTCGATTCTTCAAAAAACCGGACTACCTGTATTCCACGTTAAGAAACAAAGCGTTAGTTCCACGTTTCTACCCTGAGAATGTTGACTATCTTTCAATTGGCTGCCATCAAATAGCGTACCCAATGGTATGTTTTTGCGATATAAATATACACCGATTGGGTAATCATCTGGCAACATATGGGGGATATGGAATCGCTTTTTCAAAGAACTGGGGGATCCATCAAGGAATACAACCATTGCAGTATGTAAATAAGCACTCGATCTTGTGCAAAGATTTCTCGGCTGCCTTCACATCAGCTATGCAGACAGAACAAACTATTCCAGCAATCGACTATCTCCTTACCCAAATGTTCTACTTAAAGCCAATAGAGGGCACCATGCCACAGGATGGGGGAGAAATATCAAAAAATTTCACCGATGAATGTGAGTGGCGTTTCATTCCGGATGTTTCCAAAATTGATTTGCCCCAAGCGGTTTCTGACGATGAAATAGCTAGCATAGGTGTCCTTAACCAGACAATAGTCGACAATGAATGCTGTTGGCTCAAATTTTCTCCTTCTGACATTAAGTATATTATTCTTAAAAATGAAGATGATTTTAGGGAGATATGCAGAACAATTGATGAAATTACAGATGACGATGCAGTACGAAGAAAGCTTATTTCTCAAGTGCTGATATGGGAGAATGTTAAGGAGGATTTTTGATGTTTTCGAAGTTTAGAGAAACTTTTGTCAAGAAGCCGCAATTTACATCTAAGGTGCCAGATTCAGTTTTGAAAACTGTAGGAAAAAATCTGCCTGATGGTTTCCGATATGTGGAGGATCACAACGGGTATTGCCGTTTAGATTGTAATGGCACCCTTGATATTACCGGTTTCAATGCGGTATTGCCTAAAGAGGCTGAATCCGTTTTTGATCCGAACGGTCACTATACATTTCAAGACATACTCACCTATTCGTACAACATACAGACAGCGATCAAGCTCTCCCCTGATAAGGACGGATGCTACACTGTCAACGGAGAAAAAATTAAAGCTAATGACTTCATCGTAGCGCCTTTGAAAGGTATTGAGCTTTCTAATGGCTGCCTATATGTAAATGCTCCTATATTTCCGAACCCTTTTCCACTCGAAATTGCGGGCAATGGATATACGCTCACACTTATGTTTCAGCGCCAGAAAATAAACAGCATAAATAAAATGTCCTTTGCTTCGGTTGGACAAGCTCCATTGAAAATTTCGTATATTCTAGATTCTGCAAACATAAATAGTCCTATGCAGTTCAATATCACGTTGTGTCCATACCCGTCTGTCTCTGATGTTCTCGCTGCAAAAGAGATTTTTAATGCGTTTTCACAGGGGATTGGCACTCTGGGTGGTGTTTTAATTACCCCAAATGAGGATATAACGTTTCAAGGCATACCGGACAAAGTGTTGCAATTTTGGCATCGTCTTTATGAGATTGAAAACAAATTAAATATGAAGTTTGATGCAGCCAACGAGTTGACGATTGATGATGTCAGAAAAGTTGATAAGTTATATCGCTGCCTTGTGGAGAAAAAACCATTCATTGCATATCAAAAAGAGATTACTCTGAGTGGATTCGTTGGTGAGAGTGACTCTATTCAGCGCAAATGCAGAGAAAATCAAGGTAGGGAAATTATATTTGAGTACGTTGAAGAATTAAAAACTTCCATTCTCGGACTAACTTTAACGTTACGTTCGTTGGTCGATATTTTTGATGGAAAACTTGAAAATCCAACGTTGCGTTCCCAAAATGGTTCTGGAAATTTTTCTGTACAAATGCTTCCTGCAGATGGGAAACGTATGTACACTTCAAGGCAAATTTTTCTTAACCACACAGATCTTGAGAATGTACAGAAGGATAGCTCGCATTTTGAACGATTCCGTTCTGCAGCTGAGTTGGAAAAATATTGAGTTCTCTAATTCTTCGCAGACATGGCGAAACCTGCATTAAATAGCTCCTGCAATAGTTCAAAAAATAGGCGTACAGCCAATCGGACAAACCGAAAGGCTGTACGCCCATTTTTATGTATGACAGAAAGTGTGTAAAATTTTGCCTTTTCCTACGTGTGCCAGTAAGTAGACCAACACATGAGAAATCATAAAGGCCCTCATTGAAAATACGGACACAGAGGATTATTCAACCGTTTTTTCACCCATATCCATACAGTTTTTGTCCCGCCTGGAACTGTAATGCGGACAGGCAAGTTGTTTCACACGGAAACTCCGCTTGCAGTCGTGGGAACAGTTCCTACACAAGCTATGATACTGCCGTCGTCCATTCCCGTCCAGGAAGAACACTCATTCCAGGTGCCATTTCTCGCTTCGACACATAGCCCCTGGCTTTCTTTCTCATCAGGAGCTTGCATCCAATGCATTCCCACCTTCGTATCCTACTAATCATCGCGGTAAAAGCCAACTCTATACGGTTCAGTAACGTATGCTATAACAAATTCTTAAATTTTGGAAAGCTACGTGTCCATGGTATGTGGACAGATAGCCCTCTTTTACAATTTATATACACTCACACAGTATAGTACTATCAATTGGAAATTTCAAGAATTTTTTCACATTTCTCTGTTTTACCTGTATTTTATAATTTTTTCTCAATATTTATAGTAATACCGCATCTTGATAATATCGAATTGTGAAAGTATAATAGAAAAAACACAGTAAGGAGATTAGGCGGGGTGGAGTACTGCTCGATCTTCCAAAATCGTGAAAGAGGGTGAAATTGTGAACAAGACTGTTTTGAAGTTGAATCGAATTCTGGCTTGGATGAACGTTTGTTGCACATTGCCCCCTCTGAATCGAATATAGGGATTTTCCGCTATTTTTAGATTCATCATAAGTTGTGGCAATGGCATTGTGTGCTGTTGCCACTTTTTGTATGCCTTTAGGGTATTGATGTTACTTCTCTCCACGGTATGCAAGTCATACGAAACTAAATACCGTTGCCACACATTACGCGGATCAAATACACTAACAGGAGGAATCTTATATGAAAAGTCATTTTAACGAGCCGGAACAACATATGCCTGGCATGGACACCCCCGTCAATCCTAGTGTCAAATTCAAGATTGAGGCATCCACTGGCAATGTCTCCTTCGAAGTCCCTGCGGATGTTAATCTGGCTTATTTGAAGGGCGTTCTAGCCACAATTATGGAGAGTTTACAGGACAATAGTGATGGGGGCCGTTGTTGTCCCGATACCCCACGTACCAAAGAGTATGACGTTTTTATAAGTCACGCGTCAGAGGATAAACAGCCCTTAGTGGAGGAGCTTGTTAGTCGTCTTAAAGCCGAGGGCATCAGAGTGTGGTATGACAAGGACAATATCAACTGGGGCGACCGCTTCCGGGCTAAAATTGACGAAGGTCTGGAAAAGGCTCAATACGGCATCATCATCCTCTCGCCCGATTATGTTAAAGAAGACAAGTACTGGACGAAGGCAGAATTGGATGCCTTATTTCAGATAGAGAGCACCACAGGCAAGAAGGTTTTACTTCCTGTGTGGCACCACCTATCCAAGAATGAGGTCATAGCCTTCAGCCCCCTATTTGCTAGTAGAAGCGCATTGAATACTGCGACAATGACCATTGCAGAAATTGCTGCTAATGTTAAAAAGATCATTAGCGACGATAGTTAAATTTCTATTCCTGGGTGCCCCTTGTGGGCGCCTTTTTCTATTCAATCAAGTCTGCAAAGCAAAAGCATAACTAATCAGACGAAGTGAAAAGCTTATACACTCATTTTGTGCATGACAAAAAGTGTACAAAACTGAGTCTTTTTCTCCGTGAGTCAGCAGGCAATCACACACATGGGAAATCATAAAGGCCCTCATTGAAAATATGGATATAGAGAATTATTCTGCGCTTTTTCCACCCATATCCATACAGTTTTTCGCCCGCCTAGAACCGTAATGCGGGCAGACAATCAGATGTACCCGAAAGCTCTGTTTACAGCCATATTCACAGCGTTGACAAAGTGGATGATACTGCCGCCGTCCGTTCCCACCTAGGAAGAACGCCCATTCCAACCTCCATTTCTTGCTTCGGCTCATCGTTCCTCCCGTTCCGGTGCGCCCCGGCTGGGGGTGTCCCCCTTCGGCTGTTTGTCACACTCCTGCCGGGCGGTTTCCAATCTGTCCCGGATGGATGGGCGTTCCAAATCCCTGGGGTCAGCCGCTACCGCAAAGGCACGGGTGCCGTTGCCCATGATAAGGAAACGCCGGTCATCGGAATGGTGGTGGACACCGTATCCCAGAGCCTCCATTTGCTTTTGGCTCAGAGCTGTTACACAGAAGTTCCCCCTGGGAGTCTGCACATGGCCTCCGGTTTCAAACTTGTCTGGGAGATAGGCTTTCTCCTGGGCCTGCTCCGGGACGGGCAGCACTACCAGCTTGCCATTCCTGGGGACGAACAGCTCCGGCGTTTGGAACTGCTCCGTGTACTTCTGAATCAGTTCCGGGGACAGAGAAGTGAAGTCCTCCTCACCCAGACCGACCACCAGGAACGTACCGGCCACAATGTCGTAGAGGTTTCCGGTATCGTCCCGCAGGCCACGGTTCAGATCCATGCCCGCCAGCTTTCCCTCGTCATTGCAGACCAGGGCCACAGGGTCATCGTAGGGATAAATGGCCTGAAATGTTCCATCGACTTCCGCCTGCATGGATTTGTAGCCGGGAGCGATTTCCTTCACATAGGGTTCTTTCAGCGGCTCCACCACTAGGACAGTCATTTTCTCCGGATCCCCATAGACGGCCCGGGCCTGTTCCACAATATCCGACGGGGTCTGCTCATAGGCTGCCGCCTCGGCGGCATATTCCCGCTCCGCCTTTTCCGCAAAGGCCAGCATTTCATCAATGCGGGATTTGTCCGGGTTTTCAAGTCCTTCCCGGACAGTATCCGGGTCAAAATCCAGCCACTCCTTATAGCCGGTAGCCTCCTTGAACTTCTCCAATTCGGTGGGAAGGTAGTCTGTGACTTTCTGCCCCAGGGCTTCCAGTTTCTCGATGTAATCCACAATTCGTCCCGCAAGAAGTTTCTCCTGGATATCCGCCCATGCGTTTTGCGCGTCGGGGAAAGCGGCGGCGTACTGGGAATCTTTCTGCCGGAAAAGAGCGTCCAGATCATAGGCAATATCAGCTGCCCATTCCTCAATTTCTTTCTTGGGAAGATCATCTTCGGAAACAGACATGACTCGATATTCCTCCGGGATATTCTCCGGGTTCCCGTCGTAAACCTCCGTGAAAGAATCTCCGGTATCCCGGACATAGCCGTAATCGGTGAACTGACCATCTTCATCCAAGGCAACATCCCGCCCGTAGGCTTCATAATCAATGTAGTTTTCCAGGTATTCCGGTACTTGCATAGCTTCCAGTTCGTTGATATAATACCTGCCCAGATCGTCATAGTCGGTGATATTGGGGTTCACCTCATAGCAATCCAGATTCTCCGTCAGGTTTATCATATCCTGCAGGCTGCCGCCGTGGTCGCCCACTGACATGGCCGCCTGGAACTGCTCGTATTCACTCTGGCTCATTTCGTCCAGCTTGGAAGCAAGATAATTCAGCTCGTCCAGATTGACGTATTCTCCCAGCTTGTCATACAGGCCATCCACATAGCAGTCGTAGTCAGTAATAAACCATTCCTCATAGGCGTATCCAAAATCGTCCTTCTGGCCGATGCCGATACTGTCCAGGGCGGCCTTGAGTTTTTCCGCTGTGGTGGGGAACTTCACCCATTCGCCTATCAGCTCGCCCTCATTGTATTTTCCGAGGTTCGTAATGAAGGCGGCGAAAGGATAATCCCGGTTATATTCATATGTAGGCATCTTGCCGCCTCCTTACCGCTCTGGCCCGGTGTGGCTGATGTTCTTCTCTGGAGCCGCTTGGGCAGCGCATTCCTCTTTGGCGGCGTTCAGTCGGTCCCGGAGAGAGGGTCGCTTTTCCAGCTTTGCCCGAAGGATGCTGTCCAGATCCCGGTCAGAAAGATCCGAGAGGTTGTCCTGGGGCACCTGGAACATAACGGTGCGGTCCCCAACCTGGGCGTAGACCTCAATGGTCTGGAACCTACGATTATACTTATTTGCCAGGTCGTCAGGCAGAGAAGTGATTTTGTCCCCATCCATGCCGGCAACCAGAAAGGTGCCGGCAATTACGTCATAGACCTGGCCCCGGCCATTGTATAAGGCTCGGTTCCATTCCAGACCGGATTCTCTGCCACCCTCCCGGCATAGCAAGGCTACCTCTGGCCCGAATGGGTGGGTAACGGAGTAATCGCCGCCCAGAATGCTATGGAAATCACTTCCTTCCACTTCCCGCAGGCAGGGGGCTTTCCGTGGCTCAACCACAAGAATTTGCATGGCTTTGGGCAGGTCATCCAGGGCAGGGTCGTAGGCGGTGAGCTTTTTATAGTCCTGTAGGTCAGAGTAGAGGGCGTCCTGTTCCGTCTGGCCCAGGTCCTTCAGCCTGGATTCCAGAAAAGCAACTTTGCCATCTGTCAGCCAGTCATAGAAGGCTGCTACCTGGGACCGTTTCTCCGGGTACTTCTCCGCATAGCCCGTGTCAAAATCCCGAAAGAAGCTGTCACACTGGATCGCCAGATCCTCCGCCCAATCCTTCTTTTCTTCGGCGGTCAGCAGAAGAAGCTCCGGGGTGAACACGATGTAGCCTGCCGGGATCGTCTCCGGGTTGCCATCGTAAAACTCCGCAAAGGGAGAACTGGTGGGTGAAATATAGCAATCGTCCTCAATGGAGCCGCCCTCGGATTCCGCAACGTCCCGTCCAAAGGCTTCATAGTCAATGTAGTCCTCCAAGGCCCGAAGGGTGGAATAGTCGTAGGTGTCTCGCTCGTGGAGGATATACTGAGCCAGATCCTCATAGTCCTGGATGTTCGGTTCAATATCGTAGCAATCCAAATTTTCCGTCAGGTTGATCAGATCCTGGATGGTGTCACAATGCCTGCCCGTATCCACAATGGCCTGGTAGGAGCCGAACTCCCCGTCCGTCAGGGCTTCCAGGGCAGCGGCCAGGTAGTTTAGCTCGTTGATATCCGTACAGTCCTCCACAGCGGCGGCGTTGTATAGGTGGCAGTCTACCTCACCCAGATACCAGCCCTGCCGGTCCCCGCCGATGTTTTGCAGCAGCTCCCGAAGCGCCTGCTGTGTGGTGGGCAGCTCCAACCACTGCTCCCGCTCCGGCTCCTCTTTGTTGACAATGCAGACAGAAATGGGGAAAAGAGACCCATCATACCGTTTTTCCAAATCGCGACCTCCTTATGTTTTCTTTTGAAATTCCAGCTTATAATGAACATATTTTTCGCCGGTGTCGTCCAGCAGCACCGCGGCATCGTAGGCAACGCCCTTCTTTTCAGACCACATACCCTTGACGAGAATCCGCCCCGTTTTCAGGAGGTCAGCCGCCATTTTGGCAGTCAGCGCCTTTTTCCGGGAAGTCCAGAAACGGTCATCTTTCCAGAGAACGAAGCCGCAGCTCCGATCCGAACAGGCAAAGTTCTTCTTGCCCTCATAGACAGGTTTTCCGCAGCGGGGACAGACACCAATGCTTTCCCGTTCCGGCGCAAACAGTGTCCGGCCTTCCTCGGATATCTGGGAATGGTCGGAAACAAGTGCCCGCACCATGTCCCGGATGCCATCCAGGAAGGCATCCGGGGAAGCGGCACCTTTGGCGATCTCCGTAAGCTGCTGCTCCCATTCGGCGGTCAGCATGGGAGAGGTTAAAGGCTCTGGAAGAATGGAGATCAGGTTGATGCCGTTCTGGGTAGGAATCAAACTCTTGCCCTTGCGTTCCACGAAACCGGCAGACACCAGCTTTTCGATAATGGCAGCCCTGGTAGCAGGAGTGCCCAGGCCCTTCCGTTCGGCATCCTCCGGGATATCCTCCTTCCCGGCGTTCTCCATGGCTGACAGGAGGGTATCTTCGGTATAGGGCTTTGGGGGTTGCGTGAAGCATTCTACCACAGCTGGTGCAGCCGTTTCGTAGGTGCGGCCCTCCCAAAAGTCAGGAAATGCCGCTGCTTCCTCAGGTGCTTCTTTCAAGAAGGTGCGGAAAGTCTGGTTAATATCTCGCCAGCCCTCGGAGAGAATCCGCTTGCCTTTTGCGGTGAAGGACTGCCCGCCGCAGTCAAATGTGGCTGTGACCGCCTCATACATATACGGCTCTGCCGCCGCACACAATAGTTTGCAGCAGACCAAAAGCAGAAGATTCCGTTCACCAACAGGCAGGGCGTGAACATCTGCCTTTTCCAGTTCCATTGTGGGAATGATGGCGTGGTGGTCGGATACATCCTTGTCGGAAATCATGGCCTCCACCAGCGGGAAGAAGTTGCTGCAGCTATCGAAAGGCGGCAACTTTGCGGCAAGGTGGATTACGCAGGACGCCGTTTCAGCCATGTCAGAGGTCAGATAACGACTGTCCGTCCGAGGATAAGTCAGCAGTTTCTTCTCATAAAGGCTCTGGGCGTAGTCCAACGTCTGCTTTGCGGTATACCCCAACAGCCGGTTCGCCTCCCGCTGTAAGGTAGTGAGATCATAGAGCTTCGGCGGTTGCTCCTTTTTCTGTTCCTTTGTAACGGAAGTACAGATAGCGGGAACCCCCTTGCAGGCCGCCGCTGCCCGTTCTACTTCTGTGGAGTCGTTGAGTTTTTCCGACACTGCCTCGGTTCCGTTCATTTCCAACCGCAGAACATAGTATTTCTCCTTCTTAAACTGGGAGATTTTCCGCTCCCGCTCCACCAGCATTGCCAGGGTAGGTGTCTGCACCCGGCCCACGTTCAAGGTGCGGTGGTAGAGGACGGAGAATAGCCGGGTGGCGTTGATGCCCACCAGCCAATCCGCTTTCTGGCGGCAAAGGGCGCTCTGGTACAGGGCCTCATAGTCAGCACCGGGGCGCAGGTCCGAAAAGCCCTCCCGGATGGCGTTATCCTCCATGGAGGAAATCCAGAGCCGCCGTACCGGCTTGCGGCACCCAGCCATTTCATACACCAGCCGGAAGATAAGCTCCCCCTCCCGGCCAGCGTCGCAGGCGTTGACGATGGTGTCTACGTCAGGACGGTCCATAAGGGCACGGAGATTTTCAAAGGCGGCCTCCTTGCCGGGAGCCAGCACATAGCGGAAGGGTTCCGGCAGAATAGGAAGGTCCTCAAAATGCCATTTTCGGAAACTGGGATCATACCCGGCGGCATCCATGGGGGATACCAGGTGGCCGACGCACCAGGAAACCAGCAGATTGTTTCCCTCATAAAAGCCGTCAGCCCTGGATGTAACACCCAGGGCTGACGCAATGGAAGCGGCGACGCTTCTTTTTTCAGCGATAATCAGTCTCATTCCTCGTCCTCATTCAGATATTCTTCGTCCTCCAAATCAAAATCGTCCAGATCCGAAGGGACATTCTTTTTCTGCTTGGGCTTCACCACCACGAAATAGTACCCGGCACCGCCGCCCACGGCCAGGAGCAGCACCAGCATAAATAGGGTGCTTCCGGCGGAATTGTCCTTCTGCTGGACAGGCTCCGTGGCCGCCGGCTTCGTCTCCTTACCGGCACACTTTGTCATGCTGGTCATGCACAGTTCACAGGATGTATTGATGTTTCCGGCCGTGCATTTTTCGGTACAGGAGCAGACAATGGGCGTTGTGGGAAGCTGTTCCTCGTCGATCAGATCCAGCAGGTCCGCCTCGTCCACCTGGTTCAGAAAATGAACGGTATTCTCGCCGCTGGCCGCCCGGTCAATGATGATGTAGAAATAATGGCCGCCCTTGGATTTGACAGTGATGAACTGCTTGTCCGCATCTCCGTGGATGTCGTCCACAATGGTCATGTTGCCGTCGGGGGTCAGCACATTGTCTTTGTGCTCCGGTTCCGAAATCTCGGAATCGCCGCTGGGGTCATCCCCGGTGGCGAAGGCCGTCACGGAAAGACTGCCTACCAAAAGCACCAGGAGCAGAAACGTGGTCAGGAGCCGAAAAACTTTAGATTTCATCGGTATCATCCTCCATTTCAGAATCATCTTCCTGTTCCAATGCCGCCCGCATTTCCTCGGGCAGGACGATCTGCCCGCTGGCGTAGGCCCGCAGGAATGCCGTCAGCTCCCGGTTGTCCATCTTTACCGCTTTTACCATGCGGACGATTTCCAGATTTTCCTCCTCCGTCAGTTGAGTTTCCAGGGTGCGGAGCTTCGTCTGAAGCTGGGAAATCTTCTCCTTGGTCTTTGCGATATCTTTTCGGATCTTGTCAGTTGTTGCCATAAAATATCCTCCATTTTATTGATAGGGTGGTCTGGCAAAGGCGTAAAAATGCGTCTGCCAGTAGGTCGTATTGATATCCACATAGCGGATGGGATCTCCGCAATGCAGCATTTTCCCGGCACCTACATACAGCCCCACATGGGAGATGCCGGGGGTATCGTAGGTGCCCTTGAAAAAGATAAGGTCGCCGGGCTGGGCGTTGCTTTTCGACACCGGCGTACAGAGATTGTATAATCCCTGGGCACTGGTGCGCCCCACATTCCACACGCCACTGTTTCCCATGGACCAGCAGATAAAGCCGGAGCAATCGAAAGAGGTATTGGGATTGCTGCCGCCCCAGACGTAGGGCATCCCGATATACTTTTCCGCCTCCGTAATGAGCGCGGAAAAAGTCTCGTCCGCCAGCACCTCACTGGGGATCTCGTACTTGGGCGGTGTCTCGGAATACTTGCCCACATAGGACGAATTGGGAAATAAATCTTCCCGGTTGCCCAGGGTCGCCATGTAGGCGGCATACATGCTCAACCCGTCCTCCCCCAGAATTTCCACAGGGATATGGGAGAGATTCCGGTTTTTCATGGTCACGGTGCAGATGGTGTAGATATAGGGCACCTCAACTTCCACCTCATAATCCTCCATAATGGGCTGGCCCTGCCTATCAAGCAGCACCTTTCCGGTTTTCGGGTCACGCATGGGCCGCTGGGCGATCTCTGTTTCTGTGCGGTAACGGGTTTCGGTTTCCACAGTTTCCGTCAGGATGTATTGCAGACCGAACAGACGGTTCAGGTCGTCCTTCACTTGGTCTATGGTAAAAACGCCATCGTGGAGTGCGGAGAGAAGGGAAATCAGCACATAGGGGTCATGCTCGATGGTGTCCAGTTCAAAGTGGCATTCATCGTAGCTGTGGGTACGTTCATAGTTCCGCAAGCGATCCTGCAAGTCCACCTCCATGGCGCGATAGGCGCTTTCGGCGTCCAGCATATCCTTGCCCTCTGACAGATAAGATGTACTCACAAAGCTGCTGATCCCGGAACCGGCCATAACGGAGCAAGAGGAAACACCGCCAATCAGGAACAGAAGCAGTACCCCGATACCCAGAATAACCACCAGATAACCCTTGGACTGCTTGACTTTCTGAATAAATTCCCGTAGGGAGCCTTTTATGCCGCCAAAGCTTTTTCCCGTAGCATCCGCCGTCCTTCGCGCCTGCCGCATCTGCTGGGTATACTGGCGCTGGATGCGTTTTTTCTGCAAATACCGGGAAACAGGATTGGAACTGGCAATATTGGGATTTTCCTGTACCGCTTTCTGATAGGTAAAATCCGCATTGGTCCGATCAAAGGCTCGCTGGGCTTTTTCCACATCCCGCCAGGGCTTTTGACGCTGGTGTTCTATCGCCCGCCGTACACCGTGTTCTCCCAGTTGCAGTCCACGCTCCGCCAGCTCCTCGCCCTTATGTCCGGCCTCCACACCCACATTTTCCTGTTCGACCTTGTGAACCTCGCTGTGGATTTCCTGCTCCAATCTCTGCAAGGGCATACGGATCGGGTCGTGGCGCAGCTTGGTGTTGGGCGGCCTGTCTGCCTCCTGATAGACAGACACGGTTTTCGCCCTGCCGGTAGCCTCGTCATAAATCCGCTGCCGCACCTTTTTCCGCCGCTTCGGAATGTTTTCTTTAGTTGCGTCCAGTCTGTCCGCCGCGGCGTTGGAGCGGTGAATGGCATCCGCCAGTGCCGGATTCTCCAAATCCTCCTGGGAAAATTGGAGCCGGGAGGATTGGTGTTTTTCGCTGCCAACGTCCGTTTCCGGCGTTCTGCTGCTGATATTTTCCACTTCTCCTGTGGATAGGTTTTCCGCTACCGCGCCGTCCTTGGTCATCTTCTGGACCACCTTTGCCCGGGCCTTTCGCTGGTTTATGGCTGCTCACCTGCCTTTCCGTAGGGGCACTCGTCGCCGCACAGCCCTTGCTCAATTTTGGAAATGTAGTGAAAAATGGGATACGCCTGGGGTGGGCAGACGGCGTTGCCCAGAGTTTTCAGCCGCAGTACCCGGTTCTCCATGCGCTGGGTCATACGGGGGATTCCCTCCGGCTCTTTGGCCCAGAGGATACGTCCGTCCATCCGAGGGGAAAGCCCATGAGCCATTCCACCCAATCCGGGTTCAGTGCTGCATCCGGGCTGGCGTTGGGGGTCAGGTAGTACACCGCCGCCGACAGGCTCAAGCTCCAGATGGCCCCGCTCCTGTTCCGCTTGCGGAAGATCCCGCCCTCCGACAGGAACACATCCAGGCTTTGCGCGTCCCGGTTGGTCGCTGAATCGGAGGCAAGGGGTGTGGGAAACATCAGCCGCGAGGATAAAAGTTCGCTGGCGCTCATGCCACGCGCCGACGCCGCAAGCCGGAAATACGAATGGGAGAACAGCGTATCCCGCTTTTGCCAGGTCAAAAATCGTTTTGTCGAGGCCCATATTGAGGAAGCCAGCAACATTTTCCCCAAGCACCCAACGGGGCCGCAGTTCGGCAATGACCCGGCACATTTCCGGCCACAGGTAGCGTTCATCCGCAAAGCCCTTTCGCCGTCCGGCTGTGGAGAAGGGCTGGCAGGGAAAGCCCCCGGAGATAACGGTAACGGTTTCAAGTCCAGTTCGTTCAAAGAACGCCTCCTTCGTAAACGTAGTAATGTCCCGGAACCGGGGCACATTGGGCCACCTGGCTTCCAGGACGGAATAGGGAAAGTCCGCCCATTCGCATTGGCAGACGGTTTCAAACCCGGCGGCCTCCGCCGCCAGGTCCAGGCCGCCGATGCCGGAGAACAGGCTGACGTGAGTTAGTTTGTGTTCAATCGTAGGGCACCTCCATAATGTCGTATTCCGGGATTCTCTGGCAGTACACCAGATACCGCTGCTTGCCGCCGGAAGCGTAGGGATGACAAGTGAGCAGCGTCACCATGTCCCGGCCTGGCTGAATAAGGATGTTCTCAATCTCGTGGGCTTCAATAATCTTTGTTCCCACCACCCGATACCGCAGGCGTTCCCACAGGTTGGTGATGACTACCTCGTCACCAACCGCTAAATCTGTTATGTAGCGGAAGTAGGCCGCGCCGCCCCAGCCCCGGTGGCCCGCAATGACAGCGTTCGTATTGGAGCCTCCAATGGGAACGCTGGTGCCGGAGAGAACGGCGGCCCCCTTTGCCATATTTTCGTCCGTAGCACCCAGGTACAGAGGCATTTCCAGGTTTAACTTGGGAATGGAAATGACACCAAAGGTTTCATTCGGCAAGCCATAGTCTGTCAGGGTGAATAACGTAACCTGGTATGCGCCAGATTCCGAGAGCGTGGACTGTCCATCTGTGTAAATCCGCTGATTGTAAGCTGTCATGGACTCCCATAACTCCGGGTATTGCCGGGATTCTTCCGGCTCTGTCGAGGGGATAATGGCAGTGGGAATGTCTTTATCCGGGTCATCATCCAAACGGGCCAGAAAGTCTTTTGCGGCATTCGCTATGGAAATATCCATAGCGGTGCCCCAAACATAAGGGTACAGCACAGATGCCAGCCCAGCGAGGAACACCAGAAGCATTAGAGTAATTATTGCCCCGCATGATTCAAGTTTTCGCATAGTGGCCTCCTTTGCAGTGTTTAGTTCGCTTCCCCCTAATTAGGGCAATAGCGAACAGTAGAAACGCGATAACCGTAGCGGCTCCGCACCCTAGCAGTAGTCCTTGCAGATACTTGACTTCCCAGGTGGATGCAGTCGGTTCGGTGTTGGCGCTTTCTTCTTCCAGCACCGCAGCCTCCTCATAGGGAATCCGGGAGCCACACACCAGCAGCCGGTGGGTATTGATGCCGTAGGGAGTGCAGGTGACGAGGGTACACAGATCCTCACCAGGGACGATACCCAGAAGGTCTGTTTCATAGGGCAGAACTGTATTGATCTCTGTTACTTGGTACGCCAGCGTTTCACACAGAACATTCAGGTAGAAAACATCTCCCGGAACCAGCTGTTCCAGATCGGTGAACATCTTCTGACTTGCCATGCCGCTGTGACCGGAGAGTATGGTGTGGGTGTTCTCGCCGCCAATCGGCAGGGAACTTCCCAACAGATGCCCTACACCACGGTCCAGTACCTCTGCATCCGTGCCGTGGTAAATTGACAAATTCACTTGGATTTTGGGGATTTCCACATATCCCATGATCCCGTTTCCGGCAATGTCCAGCTGGTTATCGTAATTCTCAGCGGCGGATAGCAGAGCTTCCTCGCTGTAAGCATCTGCTGTACCGGGCGTGATTGCCAAGTTGTAGGCAATGGCCCTTTGCTTTGCCTCCTGCAAAATGGAATCATCTGTCTGCTGGATCAGCTCCTGGTAGGCCGTCTGGATTTCAGAGGCATACGTTTGGTTGACATAATTTGAAATGAGCGGGTACAGTATCAGACCCAATGCCATAAGGAATAGCACCGCGGCGCAAATGGTGATGATTTTCTTCTTCAACACATCCTCCATTTTCCCACCCGGAGCGGAAAACTCCGGGTGGGAAACAAGATCAAGCGGACTTCTTGCTGGATACCGCATACAGCACAGCCGCCGCCCCAACCATCAACAGAATGCCCACGATGGTGAACATCATAGTGCCGTTGTCGCCAGTCTTGGGCAGGTCAAAGCCGCGGGTATTGACCACGGTCAGCGGTGCTTCGGCGTTGGCGCTGCCGTTGTCCTCGGTCATATTGACGTTCTTGCCACTGACGGTAGCGGAGGCGGTCAGCAGCTTGTGTTCCAGATGCTTCTGGGGAATGTTCTTCAGATCCGCGTCACTCTGAATGACCTGGGCATAGCGGGGGTCATTCTGGATCAGGCCCAGAGCATCGGAAGCGTAAATGGTGCAGCTCTCGGAGCTTTCCTTCTGGGAAATCACGACCTCAATATCCTGTTTCAGCAATACATAGCCGTTGTCGGTGCGGACTTCGGTCATAGTATAGGTGTCATCTTCCAGGCCCTTAATGAGGATACGGCCCTTGGTATCGTCGGTTTTCACAGGGACAAAGTGGGTGGCATCTTCCTTGTTGGTGGTGTGACTGGTCACATAGTACACGCCTTCGTCCTGATTCAGCTTCGCCTTTACAAAGTAATTATCGGTCTTGTTCTGTACCAGGAATTCCACCTTGGAGAAATCGCCCTTGCCGTCAGAAAACAGCTTGGTAAGGTCAATGCCGTAGGTATAAATGTGGGCATCGTCTACCAGAGTATCGTAGAAAGTCTCACTGGTGCGCTTCCAGGTCAGCACCACCTTATTGTCGTTGCCATTGTCGCCCACCACCAGAGAATTATCGCTGTCCACCTTAGCCGTGTAGGTCAGACGCATAGTGCAGTCGGAGAAACCGGAGTTGACCATGCTTGCGTCGGCATAAACAGCCTTGGACTTATTGATCTCAGCCAGACCCTTGGCGGTCATTTCCACGGTCATAGCTGTCTTGCCGTCCTGGGCATCGTTGTAGGAAACAGTGAAATAACCGTCCGCTTCCTTCCAGGTAGTCACAGCGTTCTTACAGGCAGTATCGGAGAAGATTTCCAGGACCACATCCCCCTTGGTATAGGTCAGGCCAGCGGACAGGGTGTCGATGAAGGTGTAGCAGGACAGGTAGGTTGCTTCGGAGGTAATGCTGGGCAGGGTAGAAATGATCTGGTAGTCGATGGTGTCCCCAGCGGAGGCGGTGCCGGTGTGGGCATAGGCATCGGTCTTGCCGGTGTCGTTCTTATTCTCCCGCAGTGTCTTTTCCAGGGAGGGAATGCCGGTCAGGTTCTTAGGGTACAGGGTAATGTCATAAATCCAATGGGTGCCGCCGTCATTGGCGTTGGTGCCGTTGACGGAGGTCATGGGGACGGATATCAGGAAAGGGTCGGTGGTGGAAACGACCATTTCGGGGACTTTGGTTTCTGCAACCAGATACAGACCCAAAGGAAGATTCTCGACCTTGCTTTTGCCGTAGGAATCCGTCAGGGGCATGGCTGTACCGTTGGTGGCAGCGTAACGCTCCATGGCGTTCTTGACAGTGGTGGCATTGGCGGTCAGACCGGCGGACAGGGCGGAGATCAGCACATCAGACTGGTAGAAATACTTGGTTTCATCCAGAGCATCCGCTTTTTCGTACCGATTCTTTCCGTCCGCCAGACCAAGGGCTTTCAGGAAGTCCGCACCCTTGGTCTTGTCCACGGCGTACAGGATTTCCACATGACCGTCGGTGGCTTCGGTTTCGCCGTACTGGAAAATGTCGGCCACCTTTACATAGGTAAACTCGACACCCTTAATGGCATATCCGTAGCCGGTTTCGCCGTTGCCCAGAGTGGAGGAAGTGCCGCCGCCCAGAACGTTGTTTACACCGGCTTCGTCATAAACGCCAGTGGATACATAGCTGGAATCCCACACGCCGTCTTTTTCAGCGCCCGTAAGGTCGTACTTGTAGATGGTCAGAGAGCCGGTCTTGGATTCGTCGATGGTAGGCACATTGGTTAGCTCCGCAGCGGAGGCAGCTACCGGGAAAGACAGGAGCAGGGTTATGACCAGAAACAGGGAGAGAATTTTTGTGATGTTTTTCATAGAGCAGTTTCCTTTCTTGAATGTAATTTTGAGGTTGGATTTTGAACATGAAAAAACCAGGGTTTGTCCCTGGCACGGTATGGAAAGTGGGTCAAATCAGAACCCCTTTTTCCGATAGATAAGGGTAACCAGGCAGCCAATGGCAGCAGTCAGCCCAAGTACCCGGACAACAGGCCCAGACGTAGCGCCAGTTTCCGGCATGGTAAAGGTCCGGGCATTGACAACGGTCAGCTCTACGGACAAGGTATCAGCAGGAATCCTCCCTGTGAATGCCGCCTCCGTGAGCAGCTTAAAGCCCTCCGGGGCCTTTACCTCTGTCAGGCGATAGCGAAGGCCGGGATGCAGGCCCGTCCATTGGAGAACACCATCCTCACCGCTGATCAGGCAGCCATCCGTCAGACCCTTCGCAGAGCAGCCGCCTTTTGTGACAGATTCGGAATAATGGACAGGCTGCCATGTATCCCCATCCTCACTCCATTCCAGCAGGAATGTGGCTCCGGCCAGCGGGCTTCCGGTGGTATCTACCTTTTTGACAGTAATGATGCCGGGACGCAGAGCATTGACGAAGGACACCTCCGCTGTCTGACCTTGGACCACTGTAATTTTCTGCGAATTCTCGTTTTTACACTGATACAGGCTATCCTCCGGCAACAGCTCCTCCACGGTGTATTCCCCAGGCAGCAGATTAGCGGTCAGAATCATGCCATCCTCACCAGAGGTAAAGGGGGACCCATCTATGGCATTTCCGTGGGCATCCGTTACCCGGAACTCCCAGCCTGCCAGGCCGCCGTCACCCTCCACGGCCTTCTGGATTTTCAGCTTGCCATATTGAACATTGGTAAAAGTGATTTCCGTATCCTGATGGGGCAAAATCTCGATTTTCTGAACAGTTTCATCCACCATCCAGTATTCATCTTCAAACCGCCCCAGTTCGTCCCCGGTTTCCTTGGCGTAGTAGATACCGGGACTGAGATAATACCCCGCCTTGCCCTCCGCATTGGTGATAACTGTTCCAACCTCCTTGGTGCATTCCGCATCCGAATAGATGGCGATATGCCAGCCCTCCACAGATTCGCCGGTATTGGTCTTTTTGTAAATCCACACCAGACCTTGCTCCCGGTTCAGCCAGGTATCAACAGTATCCTTGCCGCCCGTGACAAGCACCGTGTGGAAGCCCAGCTCTCCGATCCAGTAGACATCCTCTGTGGGAAGTTCCATCACCGTGTAGCGCCCCAGAGGCAGATTCCCGGTGATGGCATAGCCGCTTTCATCTGTGGTAAATTCGCCAACGGTTTTTCCGCTGGAATCCCTGACCTGAAATGTCCAGCCGCCCAGATGGCTGCCGGTATTGGTGGTTTTCACAATCTGGATACGGCCATACTGTGTGTTCGTAAAAGTGATGCTGGCGGTCTGATTTACCTGAATCGTCACGGCCTTTACTTCTGTGTCGAACTCCCAATAGGGATCGCCTGTAGGGATTTCTCTGGCATACAGTATTCCAGGCTGCAAACCGGATACAGTCACAGTACCGTCCGCTCCAGTCACAAACGGAGAATCTGGTATTGGATTTGCACAGTCAGGGTCATAATACAGGCCGATTTTCCAGCCGCCCAGATTCTCACCTGTGTTGGTTTGCTTCACCAGTGTGACGCTGCCGGTACTGCATTTGTTGTAAAAGCTCACAGAAGCGGTCTGCCCGGAGACAATCGTGACCTTCTGGGGATTGGTGCTGGCACAGCTGTAGAGCGTATCCAGACCGGAATCCGTATTGCCCAATTCCTTGACATAGTAGGCTCCGGCATTTAATCCCGTTACAGACAGCTTGCCGCTGGAATTGGTGGTGTACGGCCCGGATACCAGGTTGGTGCAGGTGGCATTGCTGTAGATGCCGAACTGCCAGCCAGACAGATTCTTGCCGTCCTCTGTGGTTTTCGTCAGGCTGATATTCCCCAGGGAGGGTGCCTTGATCTTGAAATAAGCGTTTAACCCGCTGCTTCCGGCGTTATACAGAGAAATGGTCGTCTGGTAACTGGAACCAGACATATACCAGATGTTGTAGCTGGAATTGGAAGCCGAGGGCAGATAGCGGGTTGCGGTGAACACCGTGGATTCAGAAATATCCCCGGTTCTTGTAATGTTCAGGGTATTGCCGCTCTTGGAAAAACTGGCTCCGTTTCCGTTGGAAAAGCTGAAATTGGGCAGGACTCCGTTGGAATCATAAGCACTTCCGGTATCCCCGGAGAGCTGAATCGTGGGTGCGCTGCTACTGGAACTGCCGCAAAAGCTGGGAATCTTCTTCGCGGACTGAATTGCGGAAACCAAACTGTTGTAGCAGGAAATGAACCCGGACACCGAAGTAGCGGCCGCGTTATAGAACACGTCGCCAGCGGTGCCGCACTCGTTGGAGTTGTTCCGGTTAAAACTGCTGGGGTCACGCAGTCCACAGACGATTTCATAAATCAATATCTGTGTCGCAACCCGCAGTGGCACATTGGGGTTGCTGTCCTTTTTTGTAGTCGTGACGCTGATAGAATGATTCCACTGCTGGTCACTATACAAAAGGATTAGTCCGATAGCCTCCCGCCGAGCGGAGGGCAGCGCATACCAGACATTGCTGCCGGTTGTACTGCCGCTTCCATTTAATGTTACATCCCGGTCCACGGAATTGCCGCTGGTGCTGGCCGCATAATTGCGCCAAGGCTCAATGCAGTACAGCGGCTCATCCGCATGGGCAACACCGCCGTACCTCGCAAAGTGCCAGCCCATGTTCTTGACATAGGCCGCCCGGGTCGTGCCGCTTCCGTTGGGTTTATAAGTGCAAGACACCTGGTAGTTCAGCCGGGTAGTGTAGTCGCCGTTGTCCGCAAAGTCGAAAAGCATGATACTTTTTTGCGTAGAGGCGTAGGCTTCGGCACCCAGGAGACGGTTATCTTCCGATTCGTCCGTGGTGTCCTCCGCTGGGGCCTCCGTTTCCTCTGTGGAATCTTCCGCTGGTTCCTCTGTGGAAGGCTCCGTAGCTTCTTCTGTTTCTTCCGGTGCCGTAGTTTCCACTACCGCCTCCGTTGCTTCCATAGTTTCACTTGCTTCCGGTACTTCTTTCTCCTCCGGCGGTGCCTCTGCCATAGCTCCCAGCGGAACGCTGAAAACCAGTATCACCGCCAGCAGCAGGCACAACAGCCGTCTTGTAAGTCTCATGGATTTCCTCCTTCCTCTGCATTCTGGTACTTCGCCACCTCACTGGGCTTGGTTGTCATAATACTGTAAAGCGCATTGTCCGTTGGAAAATGATCCGCGAAAGGCAGGATCACATTGTCAAAAAACAGTAACCCTTCCCCCGGCGGGGCGTTGCTGATATGGGCAGCCTGTTTGGCCGAGATATTCAGCCGCTCACAGAGAATGGCCCTGTCGCCGCTGGCCTGGTTCAGCAGATAAATAAAGTCGCTGTTTTCCAGAATGTTCTCGATCTCCGGGGAACCCAGCAGGTCCTTTACATTCTGGGTGATGCCCGTGGGAATGCCACCCCACTTCCGAAAACGCTTCCAGATTTCCACGCTCCAGGAAGCTACCTCCCCGTGGAGCAGCAGGTGAAACTCGTCTACATAGTACCGGGTGGATCTTCCCTCGCTGCGGTTCACCGTCACCCGGTTCCACACTTGATCCTGGATGACCAGCATGCCCAGATTCTTCAGTTGCTTGCCCAGGGACTTGATATCGAAGCACACCAGCCGGTTATTGATATCCACATTGGTTCTGTGGTTGAATACATTCAGGCTGCCGTGGACATACAGCTCCAATGCCGAGCTGACCCTTTGGGCCTCCGGTTCCGGCTGCGCCCGGATCTCGTCCCACAGATCTTCCAGGATAGGCATATTCTCCGGCCTGGGGTCTGCCAGATAACCCCGGTACACCTTCCGCAAAGAGCGGTCAATGATGGTTTTCTCCACTGGCGTCAACCCGAACTTGTCTCCCGCTGCGACCTCGCAGAAGGACAGAATAAAGTCGGATTTCAACGCCAGGGGGTTGTCATCCTCGGAGTAGTTCAGGTTGATATCCAGGGGATTCAGGTAGTAGCTCTTGCCGCCCCCGCTGCCGGAGGGGGTGAGCCGGATGACCTGCCCACCCAGTCGCTCCACCAGAGGGAAATACTCCGATTCCGGGTCACAGATCAGAATATCGTCCTTCGTTACCAGGAACACATTCAGAATCTCCCGCTTGGCGGAGAAGGACTTGCCGCTGCCGGTGGTGCCCAGAATCAGACCATTGGGCGTTTTGTTCTGCTTCCGGTCTGCCAGGATCATATTGCCGGAGCTGGCGTTGATCCCGTAGTACAGCGCGTCCCCGCCCTGGAAAATCTCCTGGGTGGTAAAGGGCATGAGGATGGAAACAGCGGAGGTGGTAAGACCCCGCTGGATGTGAATCTGGTTGACACCCAGAGGAAGTGCCGATACAAAACCCTGCTCCTGCTGGAAGTCCAGCCGGGTAAACTGGCAGTTGTACTGCTGGGCGACGCTGGTAGCCCGGGCAATGTCATTGTCCAGCTTCCGTTTGCTGTCTGCCATATTCACAACCAGGAATGTGACCAGAAACATCCGCTCATTCCGGCTCTGCAGGTCCCGGAGAATGTTCTTTGCCTCCACGGCGTAGGTGGCAATGTCCGTGGGGACAATATCCATATCGAATCCTTCCCGCACAGCCCGCTTCTGGGCATCGATCTTCATGCCGTCAATGTCAGTGATCTTCCGCTTGACGGTCTTGATAGCCTCCGTCTGGTCCATACTGCGGATGTGGATGCTCAAGAGCATGTCGCTTTCCGTATTCAGCAGCTCCGCCAGGATACGGTCATCCATTTCCGGGGCGGTGATCTGCAAAAAGGAGGCCGCGCAGAACTTGGCACCCATCTGGAACTGCCGGGCAGAGGCGAAACGGAAAGCCGAGGGGGCGATGAAGTCCTTGACGTGCAGGCCGGAGGGTGCCAGCCAGTCCCAGTCAAAGGAGAACCGCTCTCCATCCGGGTGCAGGATGCCATGCAGCAGTTCCAGCCACTCCCGGCCATCCAGCACCTTCGCCAGAGCACCCATGACCTTGAAATGGTTCAGTGCGTCCAGGGTGATCCGGGAAAATCTGGCCCTTGCCGCCCGGATATCCGATTCCGTGATGGTCAGCACCAGCAGCTTGGATTTCACAATGCCGTTGTTGCCCTTTTCCAGCTGCCGCCGGAGCATCTGGGTATAGAGCTGCCGAATGCCGTCGAAAGCGTCCCCCTGGGCGGCGATCTCGATCCGCTTTAGAAAATCCTCCTGGTTCATGTGCCGGCATGGCAGGCTGATTTCCATGCCGATGGAGCTGTCATGGGAATTGTACAGATCGCAGAGGCCTTCAAAGATGGCCGTCTGCTGATCCGGCTGGGCAAGCTGGTAATTCACATCCTCAAACTCAATGCACTTGGACCAGGTGTTGTCATCCAGCTTGCACAGACCGTCCGGGTACATCTGCCGGAACGGCAAGGTGTCCTGGGCGGTATGGGGCTTCCCGTCGCCCCGGGCCCGCTCCATGATGGCCCGGATCTCTTTCTTTTCAGCGGCGGTCAACTTTCGTCTTTTTGTGGGCTTTTCCTCTCTTTTGGACAACCGCGCGCACCTCCTGTTCTACTTGAATCTGCCGCGCCACGGCGGCGTAAAAATTGTTGGTCGCGTAAGGCCGCAGCTTGGGCCTTACGAACACGGCCTGGATCATCTGCCCCAGGATCACCTCCAATGGCTGACCGTGCTTTTCGTACATTGCCAGCAAGAAGAAGGGTAGCATCACCAGGATCATGCAGAGGGTGGCCGCGCTGGATGCCACCCGATTTTTGAGCAAAAAGAAAAGCGGTACTCCTACAAGCACCGCCGCCCCAAAGCAAATCAGCTGCCGCCGGGTCAGGCCGAACAGCACCTTGGATTTTACGTTGGTCAGGTCTTTGGGAATGGTTACATAGGCCATACATACCTCCTTAATGGGCCCCAAACAGCGACTTGGACAGGCTGCCCGTCTTGAACAGCGCAAAGCACAGCAGCACCGTATACCCCATGCAGGCCCAGATGGCGGCGGCCACGTTGCTTCCCACGCCGATGTTCTGCACCAGCACAGAATAAATGCCAACACACACCATAATCAGAAATGCCTGGAAGCCCAGGGCAAACAGGGAACGCAAATAGTTTTGCCCCGTATGTCCCCAATCCCGGTTGGTCATGGTGGCAAGAGGAATTGGTCCAACCGAGGCAGTCAGGTACACCTCGATCATCCTGCCGTAAATCACCAGCATGATGCAGATGGACAGGATGTTCATGGTCAGCCCCACGAATATGGACTGAAACCACAGACCGAACAGTTCTCCCGTTTCCAATGCCTCCATCTGGGCATCCAGATTACCCAGCACGCCGCTGATATCCACAGAGGTGTTGCCGATAATCACCCCCGCGCTGCTGTTGACCACACTCTGCGCCGCGTCAAAGATCCCCATGACGATGTTCCAGGTGTTGGTGACGATCAGCACGGCGCAGAAGGTCTTGAACACCCATTTGAAGAACATCCAGGTATCGATATCGTGGAGATTGTTTCGCTCCGTGACCATCTGGATCAGCTCCACACACATGACAAAGGTGAGGATCACCCCGGCAATGGGGACAATGACCGTTTCGGAAAGATTCTGGATCATGGAAAAGACGCCCCCGTTCCAGCCCTGGGGCGTCTTTCCCACTTCTCCCGCAATCTCGCCTACTTTGGTATTGACGGAATCGAACATCCCTGTTAAATTCCCCTTGATGCCCTCCGTCAGCAGCCCACGGAGCCACTGGTCCAGTTTGTCAAGAATACCGCCCATAAGCGAATCACGCTTTCAGCGGCTTATCCGAACAAACCAGTCAGCAGGGGCACCAGAGTGGTGCCGATAAGCGCCACGCCTCCGCCCGCCATGAG
>ULQM01041836.1_pt1 | contig 24918 bp, 25 predicted proteins | sample 1954451 | NCBI WGS metagenome assembly ULQM01 (sample SAMEA4835655, study PRJEB28245) | human gut metagenome | biome: gut microbiome; material: fecal sample | place: Denmark | collected 2008 | reverse complement strand
AGGCTTTTTATGGATTGTCTACTTTTTGTGGACTACTCCACGAAGGGTGACTTTGAATCTTTCCTGTAATTAGTGGATGATTTCGGCGACAGTACCGGCACCGACGGTTCTTCCACCTTCCCGGATGGAGAATTTGGTCCCTTGTTCAAGAGCGACCGGGTGGATGAGTTGGACGGTGAAGGTCACGTGGTCACCAGGCATAACCATTTGGACGTCGGCCGGAAGAGTGATATCCCCGGTGATGTCGGTGGTCCGGAAGAAGAATTGCGGCCGATAGCCATTTAAGAAGGCCGTGTGCCGTCCACCTTCTTCTTTGGTGAGGACGTAGACCGTCGCGGTGAATTTGTCGTGAGGAACGATCGAACCGGGTTTCGCTAAAACTTGGCCCCGTTCGACTTGATCCTTGGTGATACCCCGGAGTAAGGCCCCGATGTTATCGCCACCTTCGGCGAAGTCGAGAGTTTTCCGGAACATTTCAAGACCGGTGACAACGGTCTTTTGAGTGGGTCTGATACCGACGATTTCCGCTTCGTCGTTGATCTTGATCATCCCCCGTTCGACTCTACCGGTGACGACGGTACCCCGACCAGAAATGGTGAGGACGTCTTCGATCGGCATTAAGAACGGTTTGTCGTTATCCCGTGCGGGATCAGGGATGTAGGTGTCGAGAGCGTCTAAGAGTTCGATGATCGGTTTGACATTCGGATCATCGATGCTCTTGGCTTCGCCCGCGAGCTTCGCACTGCCCCGGATAACCGGAACATCATCGCCCGGGAAGCCATATTTGCTTAAGAGTTCTCTGACTTCCATTTCGACGATATCGACGAGTTCAGGATCATCGACCATGTCGACTTTGTTGAGGAAGACGACGATATAAGGAACGCCGACTTGTCTCGCGAGAAGAACGTGTTCTCTCGTTTGCGGCATGACGCCATCGGCGGCGCTGACGACGAGGATCGCCCCGTCCATCTGCGCAGCACCGGTGATCATGTTCTTAACATAGTCAGCGTGCCCAGGGCAGTCGACGTGAGCGTAGTGCCGTTTATCGGTTTCGTATTCAACGTGCGCCGTATTGATAGTGATGCCCCGTGCTTTTTCTTCCGGGTTTGCATCGATTTCGCCATAAGCTAATTCTTTGGCCATCCCCTTCATCGCTAAGACGTGGGTGATCGCGCTGGTAAGAGTGGTCTTACCGTGGTCAACGTGTCCGATAGTCCCAACGTTAACGTGGACCCGGTCACGGTTGAATTTCTCTTTTGCCATTTTCTTTTTCCTCCAATGATATTGGTCTTTTCAATGTGCCTAATAATGATAAGGCAAGTTTAATTTATGTTCAATAATTACAATGTAATTAATGACCACCATGTTTCTTGATGATTTCGTCTTGGACGTACCGTGGGGTTTCACCGTAGTGGGAGAAACTCATGGTGAAGTTACCTCTCCCTTGGGTGAGCGACCGTAAGTCCGTGACGTAACCGAACATTTCCGCTAAGGGGACTAAACAGGTGACGGTTTTAGCGTTCCCTCTTTGAATTTCCCCATTCATTTGGCCACGTCTTCTGGAAATATCCCCGATGACGTCACCATAATATTGATCCGGCACCGTGACATCGACCTTCATGATCGGTTCCAGGATGACGGGATCGGCTTTCGGAGCCGCCGCTTTAAGAGCTAAGCTCGCCGCAATCTTATAAGCCGCCTCACTACTATCGACGTCGTGGTAACTTCCGTCGAAGAGAGTGGCTTTAATATCGATGACCGGATAGCCCGCTAAGACGCCTCTTTGAAGCGCATCTTCCAGCCCTTGTTGGGTCGGCTTAATGAATTCTTTGGGAACCGCCCCACCGACAATCGCATCAACGAATTCGAAGCCTTTGCCCGGGTTGGGTTCAAATCTGATCCAGACATCCCCGTATTGCCCGTGACCACCGGTTTGTTTGACGTACCGGCCTTGGGCTTCCGCGGTCTTCCGGAAGGTTTCCCGATAGTTAACTTGCGGAGCGCCGACATTGACGACAACCCCGAATTCTCTCTTCATCCGTTCCACGAGAACGTCGAGTTGGAGTTCCCCGACCCCACCGATGATGGTTTGGCCGGTTTCACTATTGGTATGAACCCGGAATGTCGGGTCTTCTTCCGCTAACTTTTGAAGGGCATTGGCCATCTTTTCGCTATCGGCTTTGGTCTTCGGTTCCACCGCTTCTTCCAGAACCGGTTCCGGGAATTCGAGTCTTTCAAGAATGACCGGATTTTCTTCAGTCGCTAAGGTATCACCGGTAGTCGTGCTCTTTAAACCGACGACCGCCCCGATTTCCCCAGCGTGGAGACAGCTCACTTCTTGCCGCTTATTAGCGTGCATGAGAACGAGCCGGCTGATTCTTTCGTTGACCCCTCTCGAAGAGTTGAGAACATAGGAACCAGACTTTAAGACGCCTTGATAAACCCTCACATAAGCGAGCCGCCCGATGAAGGGGTCAGTAGCAATCTTGAAGGCGAGACCGACAAACGGAGCGTCGTCGGTGCACTTACAGACATATTCTTTGCCGTCGAGTTCACCTTTTTCGCCCGGGATTTCGAGCGGTGAAGGCAAGTAATCCACGACCGCGTCGAGCAAGAGTTGGACACCCTTGTTCTTAAAAGCGGTACCGCAGAGGACCGGGAAGAATTTCGCGGTCAAGACAGCTTTATGGATGACTTCTTTGATCTTTTCGACCGACGGTTCTTTCCCGTCTAAGACATCCATCATTAAGTCATCATCATAAGAAGCTAATTTTTCTAAGAGTTCTTGGTGATAATGAGCGGCTTTTTCTTTGAGGTCATCGGGAATCGGTTTTTCAACCGGCGCCGCATCTTTATTATCTTTTTCGTAATAATAGGCTTTCATCGTGACGAGATCGATTTCCCCGATGAAGGCACTTTCTTTTCCGATCGGATATTGGATGGCCGCATAGTCGACCCCTAACCGTTCTTTAATCGTTCTTAAGCACATTTCGAAGTCCGCGCCAATCGCGTCCATCTTGTTGCAGAAGACTAATCTCGGAACGTTATATTTATCAGCTTGCCGCCAAACAGTTTCAGTTTGGGGTTCAACGCCGTTTTTACTGTCGAGAACGGTGACCGCCCCGTCGAGGACCCGTAAGGAACGTTCAACTTCAACGGTGAAGTCGACGTGCCCAGGAGTGTCGATGATGTTGATCCGGTTGCCCTTCCAGAAACAGGTGGTCGCGCTACTGGTGATGGTGATCCCCCGTTCTTGTTCTTCTTCCATCCAGTCCATGACGGCGGTTCCTTCGTGGACTTCCCCGATCTTATGGGTCCGACCAGTGTAATAAAGGATCCGTTCGGTCGTGGTGGTTTTACCAGCGTCGATGTGCGCCATAATCCCGATGTTCCGGGTATGGGGCAAATCGTAGGTTTCAGTTTCTTTGATAACGTTTTCGTCTGCCATGGGCGTTCTCCTTTACCAGCGGTAATGAGCGTAAGCTTTGTTGGCTTCCGCCATCTTGTGGACGTCTTCTTTCTTCTTGATAGAAGCGCCCGTGCCGTTAGCGGCATCGATGATTTCGCCAGCTAATTTTTGCTCCATCGTTTTTTCGTTACGGAGTCTAGCGTAGGTGACGAGCCACCGTAAGCCGAGAGTTTGCTTTCTATCCGCATTGACTTCGACCGGAACTTGGTAGTTAGCTGCGCCGATCCGACGAACTTTGAGTTCGACTTCCGGCATGATGTTATTGATCGCGGTCGCAAAGACATCGATACCGGGCTTCCCGGTCTTTTCTTCGATGATCTTGAATGAATTGTAGATGATGGTTTGGCTGGTGCCCCGTTTCCCATCTCTCATGACCCGGTTGATTAAACGGGTGACGAGTTCCGAATTATAAATCGGATCGGGAAGGACACTGCGCTTGATAGTTTTTCCTTTTCGTGACATGGTTTACTCCTTTTACTTGGCTTCTTTCGGTTTCTTGGTGCCGTAAAGGGACCGACCTTGCCGCCGGGCTTCGATACCCGCGCAGTCTAAGGTGCCCCGGATGATGTGATAACGGACACCCGGAAGATCCTTAACCCGGCCGCCCCGGATCATAACGGTGCTGTGTTCTTGAAGGTTATGACCTTCCCCACCGATATAAGCAGTGACTTCGTAGCCGTTGCTGAGTTTGACCCTAGCGTACTTTCTCATCGCGGAGTTCGGTTTCTTCGGGGTCATGGTACCGACCCGGGTGCAAACACCCCGCTTTTGGCTCGAAGGTTGATTGGAACTCCGTTTGGTTAAACTGTTCCATCTTTTCTGTAAAGCCGGCGCTTTGCTCTTCTTGACGCTCGTTTGGCGCCCAGCTTTTACCAATTGATTAATCGTTGGCATATTCGCTCCTTTTCTATTTACACATTTCCTTGTGTATCAAGCCTTTCCTTTAAAAAAGAGAGGAATCCCTCTTCTCATAGGCCAAAGAGAAGATACACCCCCACTTTTCGTTCGTCAAGGGAAAGTTAAAAAATGATATATGGCAAACTAAATATAGGCTTATTAATAAGATAAAAATAGATAAAAAGAAAGGGCCCAAGTTTTCCTTGGACCCTTCCGTTTATTGTTGATCGTGTTGTTCGAGGTATTGGTCTCTCACTTCTTGCATCTTCTTTTCGACGGTGAAGTTTTCGAGCCGTTTATCTTCCTCTTCTTCCGTATAAAGGCCAGTGCCGGCAGGAATAAGTTTACCCGCGATGACATTTTCCTTTAAGCCGTGAAGCGGATCACGTTTCGCTTTGATGGCGGCGTCGGTTAAGACTCTCGTGGTTTCTTGGAAGGAAGCCGCGCTCAAGAAGCTTTCGGTTTCCAGAGCCGCTTTCGTAATCCCAAGGACCAACGGATTCCCTAAGGCGGGCCGTAAGCCTTGTTCTAAGGCCTTTTGGTTTTCGGTCGTGTATCTTTCAGTGTCCACTCTCATACCCGGTAAGAGGTCGGTATCCCCGCCATCGATGATGACGAGTTTTCTTAACATCTGCCGGATGATGACTTCTAAGTGTTTATCGCTGATTCCGATACCTTGCGCCGCGTAGACCTTTTGGATTTCTTTGATCATATAGACTTCGACTTTTTCGACATCGGAGTATTCGATAAGTTCCTTCGGATCAATCGCGCCCTCGGTGATCTTACCGCCGGCTTCCACGTGGTCGCCGGTCTTGACCCGGAGTCTCACCCCGTAAGCGGTCGTGTATTCCTTGACTTCGCTTTCGTTCGGCTTTTCTTCGGTCGAGGGGCTCGAGCTCTTGACGGTGATCGTGTACCGTCCGTCCCCTAAGTTATCGATATTGGTAACGGTCCCATCGATTTCGCTGATGGTCGCTTTGCCTTTCGGGTTTCTAGCTTCGACGAGTTCTTGGACCCGCGGTAACCCTTGGGTGATATCCGTCCCCGCTACACCACCGGTATGGAAGACCCGCATCGTAAGTTGGGTACCCGGTTCACCGATCGACTGCGCGGCCATGATACCGACGGCTTCCCCGACTTCGACGAGCCGGCCGGTCGCCATGTTACGGCCGTAGCAGTGTTGGCAAACCCCGTTATGGGTTTGGCAGGTGAAAAGGGACCTGATTTCCACTTCTTTGATGCCGGCTTTGACGATAGCTTTCGCTTGATCATCGTTGATCATCGTGTTGGCTTTAACGATGATTTCGCCGGTATTGGGGTCAATGACATCCCACATCGCGAACCGTCCCGAGAGACGATCTTCAAGTTTAACAATAACAGTATCCCGCGAGGTATCTCTGATTTCCCGGACTTTAAAGCCGTGATCGCAGTGACAATCTTCTTCCCGAACGATGACGTCTTGAGCGACATCGACGAGACGACGAGTTAAGTAGCCGCTGTCAGCGGTCTTAAGAGCGGTGTCCGCTCCACCTTTTCTCGCCCCGTGGGTATTGATGAAGAATTCCGCCACCTTCATCCCTTCCCGGTAACTCGATGTAACCGGAAGTTCGATGGTTTCGTTTTTCGGGTTCTGGACGCAGCCCTTCATCCCGATTAATTGCCGGAAGTTATCGATCGAACCCCGAGCACCGCTATCGCTCATAATAACCAAGGGGTTTCTCTTATCTTCTTGGAGGTAAGATGCGACTTGCGCTTTGACGTCACTCGTGACTTTGTCCCAAGTTTTGACGACCGCGGCGTGTCTTTCTTTTTCGCTAAGCATCCCTTTCAGGAACAGCTTTTCGATGTTATCGACCTTCTTGTTCCCCTGTTCAATCATCTTGTCTTTCCCAGAGACGGTCTTGATATCGCTTAAAGCGACCGTGACCGACGAGATGGTCGAATATTTAAACCCTTGATCTTTAATCTTATCGAGGATAGCGCTAGTTTTGCTGGGAATCGGTTCATTATCTTCCCCGAGTCCCCGTTCCATATCATATTTATGGAAGGCCATATCGATGATGACCCCGAGTTGTTTTTTCTTGATTGGGGCTTTCACCGGCATTTTCTTAAAGGCTTCTTTGATATCGGTGCCTTTCGTTACGAACCAACTTTCGATGGTCTTGAGGTCCGCTTTCGGGTCACCCCCGTTGATATAGGGGAAATCCGAAGGGAAGATTTCGTTGAAGATGATCTTCCCCACCGAAGTTAATAAGTATTTATCTTCCACATCTTTCGGGAGGGCGTCTTTGGTTAAATCGTCCCCGAAGGTCTTGTGGAGCGACTTCGCTCTAATCGCAATTCTATTATGTAAAGAGATGGCTTTTTGTTCATAAGCATCGACCACTTCTTGAATCGAACTGAAGACCTTCCCTTCTAAAGAAGCGTAGTATTCGAACTTTTCCGCTTCTTCTTCGTTGGCTTCTTTTTCAATCGGGTCAGCGATAGCGATCGCTCTTAAATCATTCGCCCGGTCGAGGAAATCTTGAGCAGTTTCTTCGAGGGTTAAATAATAGTTACCAAGCACCATGTCTTGGCCCGGAATGACGATCGGTTTCCCGTCTTTCGGCCCTAAGATGTTGTTCGAAGCGAGCATTAAATCTAAGGCTTCTTCTTGGGCAGCTTTGCCGAGCGGCACGTGGACCGCCATCTGGTCACCGTCGAAGTCGGCGTTGAAGCCCGGACATACTAACGGATGAAGCCGTATCGCGTGCCCATCGACTAAAATCGGTTGGAACGCTTGAATACCAAGCCGGTGAAGAGTCGGTGCCCGGTTAAGAAGGACCGGGTGATCACTGATGATTTTTTCGACGGTATCGAAGACTTTTTCGTCATACATGTCGATCATCTTATCGGCTTGTTTGTGGCTCGTCGCGTATTGTTCGGCGATCAGTTTTTCCGCGATAAAGGGCCGTAAGAGGTGAATGGCCATTTCTCGAGGTAACCCACATTGATACATCTTGAGTTCCGGTCCGACCGCGATGACGCTACGGCCAGAATAGTCGACCCGTTTCCCTAAGAGGTTTTGCCGGAACCGACCTTGTTTGCCTTTTAAGCCGCTCGATAAGCTCTTTAACGGACGTCCGCTAGGCCCGGTGACCGGTTTATTTCTCCGACCGTTATCGATTAAAGCATCGACCGCTTCTTGAAGCATCCGTTTTTCGTTCATCAAAATGACGTACGGGGCTTTCATATCGATGAGCCGTTTAAGCCGGGTATTACGGCTGATGACTCTTCGATATAAATCGTTTAAATCACTAGCGGCGAACCGTCCACCATCGAGTTGAAGCATCGGACGGAGATCGGGTGGAATGACCGGGATGACATCGAGCACCATCCATTCCGGTTTTTGCCCGCTATTCTTGAAGGCTTGAAGAACGTCTAAACGTTTCGCTAATTTAGTATCGACTTCTTTTTTGCCTTCTTTGACGTCTTTCATCTTCGCCTTAATCGCGTCGATTTCGCTGTCGAGGTCGATGTTTCTTAAGAGTTCTTTGATGGCTTCCGCACCTTCACCGAAGACGACACCCATGTATTTGGTGATGAGTTCGGCGTTGGCGAAGAAGTCGAAAGGTTCTTGTTCGGTTTGAAGTTTTTCGATAAGTTCGTCCGCTAATAATTGGTCAGCGCTATCGAGGGGGATAAAGTCCGCTTTCGCTTCTTTTAAGCAATCGACGAAGACGACCCGCGCGGTCTTTTCATCGAGGAATTGTTTATCTTTAAGCTTGGTGCAATTGCCATGTTTGATGACGATGTGCGCAGCGAAATAGACGACTTCTTCCAATTGTTTCGGGCTGACGTCAAGGACGAGACCAATCCGGGAAGGAATCCCTTTTAAGTACCATATATGAGTGCAAGGAGAAACGAGTTCGATGTGACCGAATCTTTCTCTCCGCCACTCTTTGGAAGTGACTTCGACACCGCACTTTTCGCAAACGATGCCTTGGTATCTGATTTTTTTGTATTTACCGCAGTGGCATTCGTAGTCTTTGGCCGGACCGAAGATCTTTTCACAGAAAAGACCGCCCATTTCCGGTTTTTGGCTCCGATAGTTGATGGTTTCGGGTTTGGTTACTTCCCCATGGGACCAACTGCGGATGGTTTCCGGACTCGCGAGTCCCACTTGCATCGCTTTTAAATTATTGATGTCAAAACTATTGTTTCTGTCAGACATTAGTCAGTCCTCCCTTTATTCTTCGTCTCGACCACTGCTTCCGGTGGTGAAACTTAATCCTTCTTCTTGGATTTGATCCAAGGTGATTTCGTTTTCGGGGTGCGAAGCATTTTCTTCGTTCCCGAAGTTACGGATGGCGGTATTGACTTTCCGTTCGACGATCAAGGATTGTTTGGTTAACTCATTCATATCGATGACGTCGTTATTTTCGTCGTAGAGATTGACGTTGAGACCGAGACCCTTAAGTTCTTTAGTGAAGACTTTGAAGGCTTCCGGCATCCCGGGTTTCGGGAAGGGTTGATTCTTGATGATGGCCTCATAGGTCTTTCTTCGACCGACCCGGTCGTCACTCTTAATGGTGAGCATTTCTTGTAAGACGTGAGCGGCGCCGTACGCTTCCAAAGCCCAGACTTCCATTTCCCCGAACCGTTGACCACCGTTTTGGGCTTTACCCCCTAACGGTTGTTGGGTGACGAGGCTATAAGGTCCGGTCGCTCTAGCGTGCAATTTATCGTCGACCATGTGGACGAGTTTAATCATATACATGATACCGACGCTGATCCGTTCATCATATCTTTCACCGGTTCTTCCATCATAAAGGATGGTCTTGCCGTCGCTGCTGAGACCGGCCTTCTTCATGAGATCAAAGATTTCATCGTTATTGATGCCGTCGAAAACCGGGGTGGCCACTCTTAAGCCGAGCTTACTACAAGCTAAACCTAAGTGGACTTCCAAAATCTGCCCGATATTCATCCGTGACGGAACACCCATCGGGGAAAGCATGATATCGATCGGAGTGCCATCCGGTAAGAACGGCATATCTTCGACCGGTAAGATTTTACTGATGACACCTTTGTTACCGTGCCGTCCGCTCATCTTATCGCCTTCGCTGATCTTTCTCTTTTGGACGATGTAGACCCGGACTTTCGTGATGACGCCCGGACCTAACGGATCTTTATTCTTCCGGCTATAAACTTTAACTTTCAAAACGATACCAGCACCGCCGTGGGGAACTCTTAAAGAGCTATCTTTGCCGTCTTTGGTTTTTTCGGCGAAGATGGCCATTAAAAGCTTTTCTTCCGGGGTGGGTTCAGTTTGACCTTTCGGGGTCACTTTCCCGACTAAGATATCGCCTTCTTTAACTTCGGCGCCTGGGATGATAATCCCGTTTTCATCGAGGTATTTCTTAACTTCTTCCCCGACGTTGGGGATGTCACGGGTAATTTCTTCATTACCGAGCTTCGTTTCCCGGCATTCGAGGTCGAAAGCTTCGATATGGATGGAGGTGTAATAATCATCTTTCACCATCCGTTCACTCATGACGATCGCGTCTTCGTAGTTGTACCCGTGCCAGGTCATATAAGCGACCAGGACGTTTTGCCCGAGCGCGAGTTCCCCGTTCTTCATCGCAGGGCCGTCAGCGATGATCGTGCCTTTTTTGACGTGATCACCGACTTTAACGATCGGCATTTGGTTGATGCAAGTGCCGTTATTGCTCCGGTCAAATTTTTGTAATTTATAGGTTCTAGAAAGGCCACTTTCTTCTTTCACGATAATGGTGGAAGAATCCATGTAAGTGACTTCCCCGTCTTCATAGCAAACCACCGCGAGACCGCTGTCTTTCGCGATGACGCCTTCCATCCCAGTTCCGACGTAGCTTAAAGAGGGTCTAAGAAGCGGTAACGCTTGTCTTTGCATGTTCGCACCCATTAAAGCCCGAGTGCTATCGTCATTTTCCAGGAACGGAATACAAGCCGCTGCGATACTGACGATTTGTTTGGGGCTGACGTCGACGAAATCGACTAAAGCTCTCGGAGCCAAGACGTTATCATCGTCGTGCCGGGTGACGATTTCTTCTTCGAGGATTTCTTTTAACCATTCTTTCTTACCGGTTCTCGGGTCTTCGATCAATTGAGGAGCGCCTAATTTAAGGTTGGCTTCTGCGATAAAGAGCCCTCTTTCGTCATCAGCGGATAAATAAACCGCATGGTCACTGACGTAATGATGGACCGTCCCATCTTCTAAAGTAATATGATGAACTTCCCGGTAAGGAGTTTGAATGAAACCGTATTGGTTAATTTTCGCGTAGGTCGCGAGGTTATTGATAAGCCCGATGTTTTGACCTTCCGGCGTTTCAATCGGACAAATTCTTCCGTAGTGGGTATAGTGAACGTCCCGGACTTCCATGCTCGCCCGGTCCCGGGTTAAACCGCCCGGCCCGAGAGCGCTAATCCGTCTCTTATTGGTAAGTTCCGCTAAGGGGTTAACTTGGTCCATGAATTGGGAAAGTTGGCTGCTCGCAAAGAATTCCCGAATGGCCGTGGTTAACGGACGAATATTGATGAGACCTTGGGGTTTGACGTTTTCAAGGTCACTGGAAATCGACATCTTTTGTTGGACGGTCTTACTCATCTTGGTAAGCCCGATTCTGAATTGGGTCTGTAAGAGTTCCCCGACCGACCGGACCCGTCTATTACCTAAGTGATCGATATCATCGGTTTGCCCGATGCCGTCTTGGATGTTGATAAAGTAGCTGAAACAGGCGACCATGTCGCTGATACTGACCCGAGTTAAGGGGGCGCTGCCATCGATACCGGTTAAATTTAAATCGGTCCCGATGATGTTAACGATTGGTTGATCTTTCTTATCGTGAGCGTACACCTTAACTAAGTTGACGATGTTGTGATCATCGAGCTTATCGTTGGTCGGAAGTTTAAGAGTGTGGGCTCCGTGTTCAAAGAACTCCGCGTTTCTTAAATCTTCGACGTCGTCTTTACTTAAGGTCGAGCCTCTCACTAAGGCGACCCCTTCTCTATTGATGAAGACATTACCTTCATTATCTTTTAAGTCTTCCGCTAAAACGCGGCCCGCTAACCGGCCATAGATTCCGAGTTTAACCGTGTATTTAAACCGTCCGGCCTTCCCGAGGTCGTAACGTTTGTCATCGAAGAATTTTTGCACGAGGAAATTGATGACCCCTTCCGGTGTGACCGGTTCCCCGGGTTTTAATTTCCTGAAGATATCGATCAACGCGCTTCTGGGGGTAGTGATATCTTTATCCTTTTCGATGGTGGCTTTTAAGGAAGCGCCTTCCCCGAACAATTTGGTGATTTCGCTTTCCGTTAAGCCTAAAGCTTTGAAAAGCACGACAGCCGGCATCTTTCTTTGCCGGTCAATTCTAACCCAAAGAACGCCTTTTAAATCGCTTTCAAATTGTAACCAGGTTCCGCGGTTGGGGATGATTTCCCCGTTATAAATGTGGACACCGCTTTTATCGATGGTGTCTTGAAAATAAGCGCCAGGGCTTCTGACGATTTGGCTGACGACGACTCTTTCCGCCCCATTGACGATGAAAGTTCCGCTATCGGTCATCATCGGGATATCACCCATGAAGACTTCGTTGCTTTCCCGGATTTCCCCGGTGTTATTGTTTTGAAGTCTTAAGGAAACTTTTAATTTAGCCGAATAGGTTAAATCCCCTTCTTTACATTCAAGCGGGGTGTATTCCGGGGCTTCAAAGTGACAAGAATCATAGATGATCGACACTTGATTGGAATACGAAGAGATCGGAAATACTTCCTTGAAAACTTCGTCTAAGCCTTTATCGATAAATTGTTTAAACGAATCGGTTTGGATTTCCACCAAATTCGGTAAGGGGGTAGAACCGCTGATCTTCGAGAAGATGATCCGGTCATTTAAACCCCGTTGGTATTTGGCGAGTTCGGGAAATTCTTTTTCTTCCATTTATATATACTCCTTATTTATACGCGCGGATGACATAATATCCTTTTTTCTTCTTTAAAATCGCCGCTCGGGAATAGAGGGATTTTAAGTATTCATAGACCGATTCCGCTCCTTGTTTCTTTCTTATCACAATGATCAAGGAACCGTCTTGTTTTAAGTGCTCTAAGGCGCCGCGATAGATTTCGTAGGTCACTTTTTTCCCCGCTCGGATGGGGGGATTACTGATGATTACGTCAAAAGTGGAGTGACTGAATTCTTGGTAAAGGTCGCTATGAACGATATTCACTCGGGGGCTGAGATTTAACGCATCAGCATTTTGCGTTGCTAAGGCGAGAGCCCGATCGTTCACATCGCTTAAGGTGAAGTGGGTATTTTCGATTAACTTTTGAAGAGTTAGTCCGATAACCCCGACACCGCAACCGAGGTCTAAGATGTCGCCTTGAATGTTTTCCGTTAGAACTGTGTTAATCAACAATTCACTTCCTTCATCTAAGGCATTCTTACTGAAGACCCCATTATCGCTTTGAAAAGTGAACTTTTCCCCCTTTACCGTGAAGGAGAAGGACTTTTCCTTATGGCTTACTTTTTGATCATTCTCGAAGTATTGGCTCATCAGTTTTAGAAGCGACTAAGTATGAATAACCCCTACCCCACGGGTGTGAGGTAGGGTTATAAGCGTTAGTAGAACTACTTGATTTCGACTTCCGCACCGGTGTCGGTGAGGGTCTTCTTGAAGCTTTCGGCTTCGACCGGGCTGATCTTTTCTTTGATCGCGACCGGAGCAGCGTCGACTAATTTCTTGGCATCCATTAAGCCGAGACCAGTGATGGTTTGGACGGCTTTGATGACGGCGACTTTGCCGGCGGTGCCGAGGCCTTTTAAGAAGAGCGAAACTTCGCTCGGTCCCTTCTTGGCGGGTCCTTCTTCTTCAGCGGGAGCAGCCGCAACCGGGGCGGCGGCGGTGACGCCGAATTCTTTTTCAACTTCCTTGACGAGATCGCTGAGTTCAAGAGCGGTCATCTGTTTGAGGGTGTCGATGATTTGCGCATTCGTTAATTTTTCTGCCATTTTAAGTTCCTCCTTGGCTTAGAGATTGGTAGCTTGAGTTTTGCTTTCCGCTACCGAGGAAAGGGCGCGTGCGAACGCCGCCATCGGTTCGTTGAGAACCATCTGGAACATGCTGAGAAGCACTTCTTTAGTCGGGAGTTTAGCCACCCGTTTGAGTCCAGCAGCATCGACCACTTTTCCTTCGACGTAACCGCCTTTAAGGACGAGTTCTTCGTGGTACCGGCTGAACTTGTAGAGAACCGCGGGTCCACCGGTGACATCGGAGCTGAAGACGTAAGCATTGGGGCCGCTGAGATATTCATCAAGGCCTTCGACGCCCGCTTCTTTGAGGGCTCTGTTCACTAAGGTGTTCTTATAAACACCGAGCGTGGCATTCTTTTCCGCGAGATTCTTCCGGAGTTCCGTTAAATCTTTGACGGTCAACCCGTGATAGGACACGATAGCGATGCTTTTGGCATTTTTAACGCTTTCGGTCAAGGATTTGACGGTTTCCTTTTTCTTGTTAAGAACGGAAGTATTCATCTCTTGTTCCTCCTTTCTTTGGATATATCGTGAAGCTAGATTTCAACCTGTGAGTCTTAGTTATCCTCAACAACGTGTAATTATTAAGGCTGTGTCGCCCGTTGTAGTCTTAGGTCTAACTAGCCTTTCACCGAAGTGAATTAGTTACGGCCCGGGAAGGAAATTTTGATTCCAGGGCCCATAGTGGTGTGGCAGACAGCATTGAGGATGAAGGTCCCTTTAACGCTGGCTGGCCGCGATTTCGCGATGTGATCAGTCAAGGCACTGATGTTGTCTTCGATGTCTTGTTCCGGGAAGCTCACCCGCGCGACGCTGATGTTGAGATTGCCGTCTTTATCGACCCGGTAAGAGATTTTCCCTTTCTTGATTTCGGTGATCGCTTGCCCAATGTTGGGGCTGACAGTTCCGGTTCTGGGGTTCGGCATTAAGCCTTTCGGCCCTAACACCCGGCCCATTTTCCCGAGTTCCGCCATCATGTCCGGCGTAGCGACGATGACGTCGTAGTCGAACCAGTTTTCTCTGACGATCTTGTCGAGCATTTCTTTTCCACCGACGAAGTCCGCTCCCGCTTCTTTCGCTTCAGCTTGCTTCGTGTTGGTGACCGCTAAGACGCGTTTCGCTTTTCCGTTCCCGTGCGGAAGGACGATAGTCCCCCGGATGAGTTGATCGGCTAAGGTCGGATTGACATTGAGCCGGAAGGAAACGTCGATGGTCGAATCGAATTTGGTGACCGCGGTTTTCTTCAATAACTCGACAGCTTCTTTGATGTCGTAAAGTTTTTCTTTTTCCACCAATTTGGCGGCAGCTTCATATTTTTTCCCTTTTTTCATGGTGCTACCTCCTATCGGTCGACGACAATGCCCATTTGCCGAGCGCTGCCTTCGATGATCTTCTTCGCCGCTTCCACGTCGTTGGCGTTCAAGTCCGGAAGCTTGTAAGAAGCGATTTCTTCAAGTTGTTTTTCAGTGATGTGACCCACGATGTTTTTCGGGTTACCACTGCCCTTTTGGATACCGGCCGCTTTCAGTAAGAGACCAGTCACTGGGGAAGTCTTAACGACGAAGTCATAACTCTTGTCTTCGTACGCTGTGATGATGACCGGAACAATTTCCCCTTTCCGGTCGGCCGTTTTCGCATTGAAGTCCGTACAGAACTTGTTCATGACGACACCGGCGCTTGCGAGTTTAGGTCCAGGATGCGCTTCTCCACCGGGGAGTTCCATCTTCAGGACCTTGACGATTTTCTTTGCCATAGTTGTCCTCCTAAATCGGTTACACCATGGAGTGGTTTACGGGGCACGCCAAACCCCTCCCACGCCTTACGTGCATGGGCAAGTATACGCATACGCGAGTAGTTTGCAACAAAAAGTTGAAAATCTTTTCTAGGCTGACACACCGAAAAACGGCCCATCTAATCGAAAGTTTGAAAAATAATTTTCGAAGCCAAAAATCATGAAATTTAAAAAACGCAGCAAATCGCAATTATTTTGCAAGTTAATGAGATTTTACTGCGTTATTTTCTTGTCTCAAAAACTTTGGACAGTGTCTAGATTTTCCTCTTCAGTAAGAAGCTGAGAGCGTACACGACCATGACAGCTGCTAAGCCCGTATCACTTAAGACCGCGACCCATAACGGGAAGTTTTCTTTGAAGATTAAGCTGAGAATCATGACGACGAGCTTGATGCCTAAACTGATAATTAAGGCGCCGAGCGCTCTTCGATGGGCGCTCTTCCCAACTTTAATCGCTGTGACAAGTTGCGCTGGGTTATCGTTCATGATGACGATGTCACTGGCTTCGATCGCAGCATCGCTTCCGAAGCTTCCCATGCTGACACCGACGTCAGCGAGGGCTAAGCTGGGGGCATCGTTAATCCCGTCACCGAGATAAGCGATTTTCCCTTGTTTCTTATCGATTTCTTGCCGTAAGAGTTCTCGCTTTTGGTCCGGTAAGAGTTCGGCTTTAACTTCATCGACACCGAGCTTATTTTTCACTTCTTCTGCGCTGGCTTTCTTATCGCCGGTGAGGATTAAACTCTTGATGTTAAGTTTCTTTAAACCTTCGATGAAGGCGTAGCTTTCTTTCTTGATTTCGTCTTTAAGGACCGCGTAGCCTTGGTACGCTTTATCCTTGGCTAAATAGATCATAGTGCCAGTGCTATTTTCCGGGACTTTGGTGACTTCCACACCATTTTCTTCTAAGAAGGCTTTTGTACCCGCTAAGAAGGTATGTTTTTGGTAGACCGCTCTCACGCCTTTTCCGGCGATTTCTTCGTAGTCTTCGATATCGTTATCATCGACTTTTAAACCTTGTCTCAGAGCGACCGCAATCGGGTGATTGCTCTTCATTTCACTGATGGCTAAATCATGTCTTAAGGTCTTTTCGTCATTGTTGACGGAATAGACAGTTTCGACCGCAAACCGGCCGTAGGTCAAGGTTCCAGTCTTATCGGTGACGACTTTGGTGACTTCTCTTAAAGTGTCGAGGTAACTGCTACCTTTAACGATGACCCCATGTTTACTAGCGACACCTAAGCCCGCAAAGTAGATGAGCGGGATTGCGATGATGATGGCGCACGGACAGCTGATGACTAAGAAGCTGAGGCCGACTTGGACGTAGCTGGCCCACACTTCCCAGGAGTTAATCCCGAGGAATAACGGCGGAATCACCCCCACTAAAATCGCTAAGACAAACACAACAGGAGTGTAATATTTCGCGAATTTATTGATGAATTTTTCAGTTTTTGATTTCTCGTCCATGCTATTGGTGACGAGGTCAAGAACCTTTTGAACAGTGCTATCTTTGTATTCCTTGGTGACTTCAATTTGGAGAGAGCCACTCTTAAGGATGGTGCCATTCGGGATTTCGTCCCCGACCATTTTATGAACAGGGTTAAATTCCCCGGTTAAGCTCGACATATCGAGCGAACCATCGCCTTTGATGACTTTACCATCGCTAGGGACACTTTCCCCAACCCGGATATTGATCTTATCCCCGATCTTAAGCTCTTCGGGTTTAATATCGATTTCTTGGCCATTTTTGACTAAGTGCGCGATGTTGGTTTTAAGAAGTAACGCATCCTTTATCGCGTTCTTACTTCTTTCGCTCGCGACGTCTTCAAACAGTTCCCCAATCTGATAGAGAACCACCACTAAGACCGCGTCGAAGATCGGGTCCATCTCACCGCTAAGTAAGGGGAGAAGGAAGGCCCCTAAGGAAGCTAACGTCATTAGTAACGCCTCCCCTATGATATCTTCCCGTTCTTTGATGGATTCGACGATTTCCAGCAAGAGATCGTAACCGGCGATAAGCCAAGCGACAATCGAGAAACCTAAGTAAAGACCAAAGCCGTAAGTTTCAATTGGCAGCAAGGCGAATCTCGCGACTAAACCAATAGAGAGCGAAAGCAAGGCTTTACCCAGGGTAAAAAGATTATGTTTGTTAAAAATGTACTCTTTCATAATTACTCCGTGACGTGGTTATAGACCACATTTAAAAGTTCGGTGACATGGTGATCAGCTAAAAGATAGAAAACTTGCCGACCCGCTCGCCGCACCTCGACGAGTTTCGCTTTCTTCAGGACCTTGAGTTGGTGGGAGACTAACGATTGGCTTGCCCCTACTTCCTCAACGATTTGGCTGACATTTTTTTCTTCCCCGTTTATCGCGTACAGAATCTTAAGTCTTGTAAAGTCACTGGCAATATTTAAGAGGTGTTCCATTTTGTCGAGCACTTGGTCGTTTGGAATGTTACCCATATATGAATCTCCTTTCATATTTCGCCTTTATTATATGAACTGCTTTTCATATGTCAATACATTCATATGAAATTTTTAAAAAAAGAGAAGGCTGTTAAGAACCTTCTCTTGCTTATTAAATTTATCGTTAGATCCGATCGATTTCGCTGAAGTCGACATCGACGACCGTCGGCCGGCCGAAGAAGATGGTTTGGACCCGGACCGAGCCACTTTCTTTGTCGAAAGTGACGATGGTGCCTTCGGTTCCTTCCAAGGGCCCATGAATGATTTTAACCCGATCATCGACGTGATAACGGTCATACATGGTGCTATCGACCATACCCATCCGTTTAAGGACGTGTTCCATTTCTTCTCTCGAGACTGGAGTCGGCTTTTGACCGCCACCGCTACTACCGGCAATACCGGTAACCCCGGGGGTATTCCGGACGATATACCACGCTTCATCGCTCATGATCATTTCGACGAAGATATAACCGGGGTAAAGATTCTTCATCTTGGTTTTCCCGGTCGGAAGCCCATCTTTTAAGACGGGGACTTCTTGTTCGGCGACTAAGACCCGGAAGATGTTATTGGTCATCCCCATGGTCGTAATTCTCTTTCTTAAGTTTTCAGCGGTTTTCGCTTCGTGCATTGAATAGGTGGTAACGATGTACCATTGTTTTTCACCGAGTTCTGCTGGCATAACTATCCTCCAAAGGCGGCTTTGAGTTGTTCGATGATGCTCGCCGCGGTTAAATCTTCAAGGGCTAAAAAGATAGCGACAAAAGCGGCGATACAAATGACGACCGCAATCGTCGGGAATAACTTTTCTTTACTGGGCCAACGGACTCTTTTTGCTTCTTTGACCACTTCTTTTAAATACTTGTTCGGTGGGGTCATATTCTTATACCTCTCTTACTTACTCTCCTTATGGAGGGTGTACTTCCCACAGTGGGGACAGAACTTCCTAAGTTCCAGCCGGACATGGCTTTCGTTACTTCTTGTGACCGTGTAATTGCGGTTCAGGCATTCTTCGCAAACTAAAAAAACCTTTGTCCTAGCCATAACTTTAATCCTCCATTTGAGCCTGTCAATATTATGTTGCGAAAAGGATGGTGTCAAGAGTGAAAATGGTGATGAATTTTTGTTTTATATTCTATAGGTACTCTTAATTGGAAGATGGGTACGGGGAAATGATGATGTGTTTCTTAACGTACTTTTTAAAGACCTCATAGAGCCTTCGCACTTTCTTTAAGGAATAATTTAAAGCATCCGCGATTTCATTGAAGGTGAAACCTTCTTCTTTCAGTTTCATCACCTTTAAAGCATCTCTATCGAGTTCCTTAGGAAGTTTACCTATTCTTTCTGCTTGTTCGATGTAATCGATATAAAGTCTCGGATCTTCATTGGGGCTTTTAATGACATCATGGAAACACAAGTCCCCGTCCTTATCGATTTCACTTTCTAAGCTATAAAAGAAGCTATTGTTATTGAGGTTCTTCTTCATCGACTCTCTTTGGAGTTCGTGCCCATAAATCTTCAAGAAGAACGATTCAAAACGGCACTTTCCAAATTCATAGTTCTTTAAAGCATTTTCAAAGCTTAAAAAGAAAGCGTGATTTAAGTCCCAGCTATCTAAAGTGTGTGAAATTCCAGGAAGAACCATCTCGCTCATAGCGAAACGGAGCTTAAAATACCGATCGGTCAAAAGGCCTTGGGCGACCGAAGAACCCTGAATCCAGGCCAATAACAGCTCTTCATCGAGAGCGTAATCAACTTTTTTCATACTTCTCCCTTACCGGGAAAAGGCAATGTGACTTAAAAGGATCGCGGTGGCGACGCTGACGTTGAGACTATTGACGTGACCTTTCATCGGGATTTTAACGATGAAATCACTATTCTTGAGGACGTTTTTACTGATGCCGAAGCCTTCGCTTCCGGTGATTAAACAGATAGGGCCATGGTAATCGACGTCGCGGAAATCGGTGGTACCTTCACCATCGGCGCTGACGATCCAATAACCTTCTTTTTTTAATCGTTCAATCGTCCGGCTTAAGTTATTGACTTCAGCGATATTGACGTAATTAATCGCCCCGGTGGAGACCTTATAGACCGTGCTATTAAGGGCGACTGCCCGATGGGAGGGGTAAATCACCCCATCGATTCCTAAAGCATCGCAGGTCCTTAAAATCGCCCCAAAGTTATGGGGGTCTTCAATTCCGTCGAGCATTAAAAGGAGAGGTTCAGGACTATCAATCCTCGTTAACAGTTCATCGAGCGTTAAGGGTCTAACCTCTTTACAAATCGCCACAAAGCCTTGATGGGAAGGATTTTTGGCCATTCGGGTCAATTGTTCCTTATCTCTGAGTTCTGTCTTAATACCGCTCTTCTTAGCTCTTAAAAATAGCTCGTCCTCCTTTAACGTATCTTGCACGTAAAGCTTTTCCACCCGATTGACTTTCAAGCTTTCCCGGACGGCGTTCTTGCCGTATATAATTATTGCCATACTTTTTTCTCCCTGCGGAGGCGAGTTTAGACGTTTTCGTTACTAATTGTCAATTCTAAAGGTCTAATCGAGAATCTTAGCTCATCTAAAAAGGCCGACATGCTGCCTTGCGAGGCGAAAGAACAGCGGATGATGAGCCTAAGAGCGCTATTATCTTGGTAAGAAGTGAGTTCGGTTTTCGTTTCGCGAATTTGAATGCTGTAACGGTTCGCAATCAGAATGATATCCCTCATCACGGGTTTATCGCTAGGAACAACAATCATAATTAAAGGGTTTCTTCTCGTTAGGAAGCGTTCAATGCCTCTAAGAAGGACTAAGCAACCGAAAGCGACAGCAGTTCCGAGAGCCGCGATGACGAAATTACCACTACCGCAGGCTAAGCCAATCGCCATGACGACCCACAAGGTTGTCGCCGTCGTTAAACCTTTAATATCGGTCCCGGTTTGAACGATAGTGCCCGCGCCTAAGAAACCGATACCGCTGATGACCTGAGCAGCCAGCCGAGCCGGATCCCGGTTCGGGAAGCCGTCCCCAAAACCATAGACACTGATGACCATGATGATAGCGCTCCCCACCGCTACTAAAAGGTGAGTTCTTAAACCCGCGGCATGCCCTTGGTATTCCCGTTCAAAACCGATGATCGAACTAAATAAAGCCGCTAAAAGAAGGGAAAGGGCCACCAATAATAAGTTCCCAAGGATGACTAAATCAGGGTTCCCAAACCCGGTGTTAAACCAGTTTTTAATGATATTATCAATGGAGGTCATCGTTCTTTAAAATAGTCCTTTATCGATTAAAATTTGGCGAAGTTTATCGCTCTGAACAAAATCTTTTTCGTCCTTAGCTTTATAATACTCGAAAAATAGCTTTTTATCACTAAGAGAAATTACGGGATAAGCGAAATTAAAGCCTAAAACTTCTAGATCTTTTTTAAGGACACCTGAAGCCTGTTGCAAGGCTTTTAAATCGACTTCTTTTTGCCTTAAAACATTATTCAAAATCTTATTATCTTCGTAAATCTCGGTTATTGCGTTCGGTGTATTGAGGTCATCTAAGAGGTAAGAAAGAACTTTTTCATTCATTTCAACATCGGGAATTTCAAGGTCATTTAAGGCTAGTTTAATATAAGCTTTCTTAAGACTGCTCTCCCACTGCTGGACTTTCTTTTGACTATCGAGGAGCGACTTATCGCTGAAGATTGCAGGTGCCCGGTAATGGGACGACAACACAAAATGCCTAAAAGCTAAGCCCCCATAAGTCTTAACAACGTCTTTCATTAAAACAATATTGCCTAAGCTCTTACTCATCTTTTCTTTATCGAGATTGATAAAGCCATTATGAATCCAATAATTAGCGAGCTTATTGTGGTTATGAGCTTTCGCTTGGGCCATTTCGTTTTCGTGATGGGGGAACTTTAAATCGAAACCCCCGCCGTGGATATCGATGAGCCCGTGTTGTTCTGGAAATAAAGAGTTAATCATCACACAGCACTCAGTGTGCCAGCCTGGTCTTCCTTCTCCCCAAGGGGAAGCCCATTTAATCCCTTCGGTGGTCTTTTTCCATAAAGCGAAATCAATCGGATCTTCTTTTCGACTATCGACTTCAATTCTCGCTCCGTTTTCTAATTCTTCGATGCTGTTATTGGAAAGTTCCCCGTAATTAGGAATCATCTTGACTCTTAAATATAAGTCCCCATCCACTTCATAGGCGTACCCAGTATCTTGTAAATCCTTGAGGTACTGAATTATTTGCGGCATATAGACCGTCGGGCGAGGGGTATAGGTCGGTTTCGTGCTTCCGACCGCTTTTAAGAGTTCTTCAAATTCTTCGATTACACTATTGCTGAGTTCTAATTCGGTGATGCCAAGTTCTTTCGCTCGCTTTATGATTTTGTCATCAACATCCGTGTAATTACTGACGCTGGTGACGTCATAACCGATATAAGTTAAAACATTCTTTAAAGTATCAAAAACCACCGGGGGCCGGAAGTTACCGATATGCGGGGAACTATAGACTGTCGGACCGCAGAAATACATGGAAACCTTACCTTCTTTAATCGGTTTAAATAATTCTTTTTTATTCCCGAGCGAATTATAGAGATATAAATCCTTCATATTAATTCTCCTTAAAGTTTGAAAAGCCAAAATAGATTGCGAGTAAGGAAGAAGCGATTAAGCAGGCGATACCCCCGATACCGCTCCAGAAGAAGAGGTGTAAATTCTGATTGGTGATAGAACTTCCTATCCTTAAAAACAAGGAAATTAAGACCCCTAAAATCGATAAAATGACCAACACGATTGAGCTATAAAAGTTATAAGAAGCGAGCTTATTAAAGGGTAATTTCTTGCTCGCTAAGCCGTAAAAATTTAAAGCACTCACCGCCAGAGAGGCCACAAAAATAATATACAAAACAATCAAATCAAGCGTGTACTTCCCAGCAATAATAGTGTGGTAAACACCGATGCTAATGGTCGATAAAATTAAGAGCAAAAGGCTGACAGAAAGCGAAATATAAATCAAATAATTGCGGTTTTGCGAAGATTTTAAGTAATCGGGTTTTTTAAATAGCATCACTCTTAAAGCAATATTTATGCCGCTATAGAAGAGGAGCAAAATCACCGCAAGAATCCTTGGACCGGCAGCCAATGGAGCGGTATCGCTATAAGTTCGGTAATACATCACGATGCTGACTAATGTAAGAACGAAGAAACAACCGGCCACCCCGATATCGAAGATGGGTTTAAGCTTATTGTCTTTTTCAATATATCGGTTTTGAATGACATCCGCTAAAAGGAGAAGACCGGCTACTAAGGGCACCCAAAAGGAAACATAAAAGTGTTGTGACGGCATCTCCGCTACTTCATAGGCTGGTTGGGAATATACTAAGGCGTATATCGCGCTGATTAAAACCAGCCCCGCACTAAAAAGCAAGGGAACAGGCAAAAGAAAAGGAAAAATTTTAGCAGCTGTTGAATTATCCTTAATTGTTTTGATGCTCATAGACGATTCCTACTAATTCTTTCGCCTTTTTAATAACGTAGGTACTTTCTTCTAACAGGCTCGGTTTATAGTTCCCGTAACCCCACGTTACTAAGGCTAAAGGAATTTTACTATTTTTAGCGGTCAATAAGTCAGGCAAACTATCGCCGACAAAAAGAATTTCTTCTTTATTTAAATTGTATTTACCAATTAAGTAGTCTACAAACCAAGGATCCGGTTTTGGAGGTTTATCCTCTCGGTAACCTACAATTTCCGTAAATATACTTTTCCCAAAACACCTATCTAAAATTTGTTCCGCTTGTTTTTGTGGTTTATTAGTGACGACAAAAAGTTTAATTTCCCGTTCTTTTAAAAAAGTGAGGACGCTTTTAAGTCCTGGGTACGGCTTCGTATGATCGTTTTGATAGGCGAAATAAAGTGGAAGGGATTTTTCTTTAACTTTATGGAATAAATCATTTTCTTCCGGGGATTTTAGAGCTCTTTTTAAAAGATAATTCGGGCCATTCCCAATGAAATTTCGGCAGTCTTTTTTTGAATAAACATATGGAACGCCATTTTCTTTTAAAGCTTCATTTAACGCTCGCCTTAAATCGGTTAAGGTATCAAGCAAGGTTCCATCTAAATCAAAGATAACTGTGCTAAACATGAGCTTATTTTAAACTCATTTTTATTCTAAGTCTTTAAGATATGAAGAAAAGCGAAAAGAGTGACAAATTTATCTATAAAAGGTTAGAAAAACTATAGAAATAATTTAATTTGATAAAAATTATCGGATTTAAAAAAGAAAACGCTGTTTCCAGCGTTTTGCTCTTACTTGGAATTGACTTGAATTAAAACGTTATCTTCCGGAATTTCAATCTTTGAGGGAATCAGTTGATAAATAAGATTAGCAAGGCCTAAGGTCCACCAACCAAAGAAAATGAAAATAATCAAGTGATGTGGCTTCCCGCCTCTTTTTGCTTTTCGCTTTACGAGAATTGATGTTTCGCCCCGGTTAATTATTGTATAACCCTGGGTTACAAATTCATCGCTCAGCCTTTCCATTTCATCAACCGTGTTAACGTGCCTTATTCTTTGGACTGCCATAAAATTCTCCTTTCTATTTAATGATACCCCCCCCCCCAGAATTTGCAAGGTTTTCTTGTTTTGTATTAGTCAACTTTTTAGTTAATAACTTGAATATAAGAAAATGAAAAGACAACTTTTTAAGCTGCCCTTTTATAAATTTTACCTTACTTAACTTCTACTAACGAATATGTTAAGGAATCCTGCCAAATAAATTGGATCGTATTGAAACGCGAATTATAAATAAATTTTTTAGCGTTTAAAGAAGTTGAAGTTTGGTCAATATTAAAATAATAATCATAAATTTCATAGCGAGCATAGTTAATAATATTAATTAATTTAAATTCCTTATTTTCCCAGTCTTTAACATATAAACTAAATTCATAAACAGCATAAAAATTATGATCAGAGGAAGATAAAAAACAAAAACCATTTAATTTGGGAACATCATAAGCTTTACCATAGCCTTTATCAATTTGACTAATATCCACATAAAAATCTTGGATACCTAAATTATCTTGAATTTCTTCTTTAGGTTTAAAAACGCCAGAAATCGGATAACCAATATTACCAGTATTGTCATTAACATAGCGATATATAGCGAAAGCGCTAACAGTAAGAACACCTACACCAAATAAGCTACCGATAATTACCAGACTTTTTCTTATTATTAGATCAGGATATCTTTATTCTTCTTATA
>ULQM01051984.1_pt1 | contig 25000 bp, 15 predicted proteins | sample 1954451 | NCBI WGS metagenome assembly ULQM01 (sample SAMEA4835655, study PRJEB28245) | human gut metagenome | biome: gut microbiome; material: fecal sample | place: Denmark | collected 2008 | reverse complement strand
GAGCTTTTTTTGAAGTGTGTCCATTTTGGGGTTCACTTCAAAATTCGGGGTTTTCTTTTGGGCATTTTTCCCATTTTCTTCCTAGAAAAGAATGGGAGGAAAATTATGGCGAAATTAATCATCGGCATGATCGTCTGTACGGTCGTGGTCATCATCGTACTCGCTGGGGTTGATAGCTTCACTGGCGGTTTCGTCAATAACAGCAACAGTAGCGAATACGTTGATGATGAGAATACCTTGGAAGTTTCGGTCCTCGGGGAAGTCAACAAAACCGGTACTTATTTGTTACCTCTAGACAGTACCTTAGCTGATTTACTCGATGCGGCCGGCAAAGTCACCGGTAACGCGGATCCGAAAGCCTACGATACCAGCGTCATCCTCGAAGATAAGGATAGTTTCTATATCGCCCCTTTATTCGATCAAAATGACGTTTGCGCTACCGAACCGATCAGGAAAGTGTGTATCAACACCGCTAGTAAGAGCGAACTTTCTGACGTCGTCAGCGCTTTCAGCGACAGCGTTAGCCAAGCGATTGTCGATTACAGGAACACGAACGGGGCTTACACCAAACTTGAAGACCTTTACGACGTCCCTGGAATCGGTCCGGCGACCTTTGAAAAATGCAAAAACTTCGTCACCTTACGGGAATAGACGAGCCCTACCTATTATTATTTCAGCTTTTCTCCTTTTTGCTCGGGGCTCAGGTTGCCTTTCTTCGCCTGAGCCCTTTTTTAATCGGAGTAGGGCTGTTGACCATTTTTCTTTTCTATTTTGCCTATAAGAGGGGAAGAATATATCTCGTCCGTTGTCTCGTCTTTTTCCTCCTTTCATTTGTTATCTTTATCGTTGTTTATCTCCTTTTACCACCTTTACTTGGTGTTGGGGTCATTGTCCGAAACAAGGAAAACTATTTTTTAGTCCAAATTGGCTTCAATCGATATTATGTTTCTTATCAAAATTCTCCCTATCAAGTCGGTGATTTAATCGATATCAACGGGATTATCGGTGATTTAAGCTTCACCGAATATGAAAGTCGTTTTTCTTTTACTGATTACCTTTTAAAGAAAGGGGTGAGAGGGGAGATTGAAGGGTATACGATAAAACCTCTCTTCCTCTTCCCCCTACGGTTTAATGTTCAATATCAGAACTTTTTGCTGAAGTTACCGAGTCCCGCAAGGGAGATGGTAGGGGCTTTGCTCTTTGATTATAAAGACTACGAAAGCCAAGCTATCACCTTCCTTGATGAAGCTGGTGTTCTTTATTTCTTTTCGGTTTCTGGGTTAACTTTAGGGCTCTTCCTCAGGGCAGTTGACTACGCGTTAAGTATGAAGTTTCAAGAGAAGACGCGGGAGATTGTTCTTTTAGTATTTCTGATTTTTCTTCTCCCTTTTTATATCTTTAAAATCGGTTATTACCGGCATCTTTTTACGAAATTTTATAAGGTGATTTGCCGGAGGAAAACTAAAGAAAGCCTCGATTATTTCCGAGCGACAACTTATTCGATGGCCACACTCTTATTGATTGATTTTAGATTAGCATTAGATTATGGATTTTTGTTAACTTATATTCTTTCTTATCTCTTTATGTTTTCTCGGGCGTTCACCCTAACCTTCAACCGGAAAACGAGAAAAGTTTTAAGTTTCTTTTTGATTTCGATTTTTCTTTTCCCTTTCTTAATTCAAGATGGGACTTACCACATCCTTCAACCCTTCTTTAGCCTTCTTCTTTTGCCCTTAATTTGGCCTTTTCAACTTTTCGCTTTCTTAAGTTATTTAGCCTTTCCGATTCCCGATTTCTTAAATGGTTACTCGCACTTTCTCCTTTTAGCAGTTCAAACCTTTAATCGTTTTGATGTCTTGATTCCAGTGGGAGTTTGGAATTTGAATTTTAAAGTATTTTATTTCCTCTTTATTTTCTTCCTCTTTTACTTTCGGGAAATCGGCTTTAAAAAGTGGGCGAACCTGATGCCTGCCTTATGTTTAGTTCTTTTGTTAATCCGAACAGTTCCTGCCACCAACTTTCTTACCTCTTCCGTTCATTTTATTAACGTCGGGCAGGGTGATAGTATCTTGATTGTCGATAAGGGAGTGACCGCCTTAATTGATACAGGTGGAGTTAAGAGTTTTTCCATTGTCGATGAAGTGCTCCTTCCGTATTTTAGAAAAGAGAAAATCTACCATTTAGATTACCTGATTTTAACCCATAATGATTTCGATCATGCCGGCGGAAAAGATGATATGTTAAAGAACTTTAAAGTTAAGCAATTAATTGAAAATCCCCGGCAATTCCCAATTACTTTTCCTAGTTTTACCATGGAAAACCTCAATATTTTTGATGGAAAAGATGAGAATGATAAGAGCCTAGTATTATCCTTTTCCCTCTTAGATAAAGAGTGGCTTTTAATGGGTGATGCCTCGATTGAAATTGAGAAGAAAATCATGAAGAACAATCCCTCTCTCGACTGCGATATTTTAAAAGTTGGGCACCATGGAAGTGAGACGAGTTCCTCCTTAGAATTTTTAAAACAAATCACCCCGAGTGAGGCTATCATATCGGTCGGGAAAAATAATTATTACGGTCACCCGTCCAGCAAAGTGATTAAGAACCTAAAAGCCGTGAACGCCGTAATTAGAAGAACCGACCAAGAAGGAACGATAGTTTACCGTTAATTTGTTTACCTCTGAGAGTGGGAATTTCCCTATAATATAAGCGTGATTCAAGTCTTATTTAATAGTGATCGTTCCTTAGTCAATGAAATCCTCAGGAAAGCCCTGAAAGATTTTTGGCCGAATAAAAATGAATTCAATTTTAATGATTTTGACCTGACGGATGTTCCTTTAAGTGAAGCCGCTAAAAGCTTAGAATTCATCCCCCTTTTTGAAGATAAGAAAGTCGTGATATTTAGGAACGCTTTTTTCTTAGAAAAGAAGAACGCGAAATACTTAAAAGGTGATAGTCCTAAATCTTTTATTACGTATCTTCAAACCCCGAATGAGGTCTGCGATTTATATATCTTAGCCTACATTGATGATATCAATACCAAGAACGAAGTCTATACCGCTTTAAAGAAAGCCGGAGCAGACTTTCGGCAAGTCGCCCCGTTCAGTGGGGATAACGCGGTAAATTATGCGGAAAAATATTTCGCGAAAGAAAAGATTCCCTTTGACCATAAAGCCATCCAAGAATTGACGGAAAGATGCGATAAAAACTTTGGAATGTTCCAAAATGAATGTCGAAAATTAGTGAATTATCTGCAAGGTGATAAATTAACTTACGAAGTGGTGGACTCATTGGTTCCGAGGAAGATTGAAGATGTCTCTTTTAAAATCGGAAATCTTTTGATGAAAGGTGATAAAAAAGGGGCGATCGAAGTCTACGAAGATTTAAAGAAGCGAAATATCGAACCTTTGATGCTTTCAAGAACTTTAACCAGCCAATTCCTTTTCCAAAGTCAAGTCAATCATCTCGCGAGTAAAAGATGGGATATGAACGCGATAGCAACGGAACTTAACTGCAACTATTACCGGGTTAAAATTGCCATGCAGAATCGGTATATCTTAAACAAAAAGATGGATAAGGTCTTTGAAGCTTTATACAAGTTAGAAAAGAATATCTTAACTGGGGAAAGTAAACCGGATACCGCTTTTACTTTGTTTCTTTTGAATTTTCCTTTATGAATAAATATATAGTTATTACTTCGGATATCCACGGAGATTATTCAACTTTTAACCTAGTTAAATTAAAGGAATATTATGAGTCCTACTATTGGGATTTAGGGGACTCAGAGATGACAGACGAAGAACTATGGCCCTTTTTAAGCGTCAAAGGGAACTGCGACCGTTTTCCTTTTCCGTTACACGAAATCATCAAAGTTGATGACGAAGTCTTCTATCTTTCGCATCATCCGTTATCTGAAAAAGAGATGCTTAAGCTCCATGAAAAAGAAGGAGTGACTGTTTTCCTTCATGGCCATCTTCATGCGAGAGAAGAACGAAAACTCGATGGTTTTTTAGTTTTAAGCCCCGGTTCCTTATCTTTTCCGCGGGATGGGCAAGCCGGTTACCTTAAATTAACCGTTGATAAAACCTTAAAAAATATTGATTTCATCGACATATAAAAAAGCCGCCTCAACTGAAGCGGCAAGTGAGCTAATCCTTTAATTAAAGCGTAGCGACTAAGTGTTCGAGGGACGCTTTTTTTCTGTTGGCGCTGGCGTGGCTGATGACGTTATCTTGGGCGGCCTTGTCGAGGAGCGAGATCGCTTCGTGTAAGGCTTTGACGGCATCATCTTTCTTGCCATCACTGACTAAAGTGGACACCTTTTTGATAGCGGTTCTGATGGTATTCTTTCTGGCGCTATTGATGTCATTTTGCTTTTTGTTGTTTTCGTCCCGTTTGATTTGACTTTTAATATTCGGCATTGTCTTTACCTCTTTCTCTATTTCGACACAAAGTTTAAAACATTATCGGCTCTTTTTCCAACTCTTATTAAGAATTTTTGGTCTTTTCTCCCTTTTTAAGGTCCAAAATGAGTTTGGTGAAGTCGTTAACAGTCCCCACTTTCCCGTATTGTTCGACCGGAATCTCGACGTGGAAGGCTTCGTCGAGCTCACTCATGAGCGCGATATAGCTCATGCTGTCGCCCCCGAGGTCTTTCGTCCAGATGGCATCCCCATCGATCTTAAAGACGGGAAGGAGAAGAATTTTACTGAAGATTTCTTTTATTTTTTTACTGGTTTCTTCAACGTCTTTATCGTTATAGCCTTCGAAACTAACTTTCGTTTCTAAGCTATCCCCGTCGAGGGTGGCGAAGTTTTCTTTAGCCTTTTCAAAGTCATCTTTGATTTTGAAGCGTTTGACTTTGATGTTATTGGCTAACTGCATCGCTTTTTTATAGAGATAAACTTCTTCGACTTTCTTTTCATTGGCGAGCGAATCATTGATATTCTTAATTTCTTCTTTCATTTTGGAAAGTTCATCTTTATCGACATTATTATCGAGCTCGAGGACGAGGATGATCTTTTCTTTCGCTCCATCTTTTTCCCCAAAGACAACGCTATTTTTAACGTGGCTGATGTTCTTGAAGTAGAATTCGATTTCATCAGGATAAACGTTTTCCCCGTTCGTGCTGATGATGACGTCTTTCTTCCGCCCTTTGATGTAGCATCTTCCGTCATTATCTAAAGTCGCGATATCGCCGGTAGCAAAGAAGCCGTCTTCGGTAGTGACAGTGGCTCTTTCAACCCCTTTAATGATTTCTTTTTCATGTAAACAACCGGTTTTAACGTAGAGTTCTTCGGCTTCATCAACCCGGTAGGTGACCCCGTGCATCGCGTGCCCGATGGAACATTTAAGCCGGTCTTTAACGTTCGGACTAAGTTCAACGGAGGTGACCCCAATTTCCGTCATCCCGTAGCCGTTATACAAGGGGTAACCGATACCATTGATGGTCCGCATGGTGCCTTCGCTGATATAGCCGCCGCCGGTGATACAGAAGGCGATTTGGGAACCTAAGGCTTTGGTTTTTAAAAGGTAATTGAAGAGCTTAGTTCCTGCAAAACCCGCTTCATTCTTACTGATTTCTCCCAAGTTATAGAGTTTCAGTTTGTTAAAGAGAGTTTCCATCTTCGACCCCTTCATCTTCATCGTTCTTTCGATTAAAGTGGCGACGCTATCCCAGAACATCGGGACGCTGAAGAGGTGGGTAACTTTTCCCTTCTTTATCGCGTGCATTAAGTCAGGGGTGGCGATACTTTGAGGATAGACTAAGGTTTTTCCGAAGAAGGTAAACCAAAGGAACACCGCGACAAAACCAAAGATGTGGTGGAGAGGAATCATCGCAAGTAATCTAATCTTTTTCGGGCTGATTAAGACTTCGTTTTCTTGCGGAATATCATAAGCTTCTCTTAACTGGAAGAAGATATTCTTCCCGTTCATCTCCATGATTTTGGCGTCACCGGTGGTGCCGGAGCTACTGAAATAAATGGTATTAGCGAACTTAACCGGTTTTTCGATTTCCTCCGCTTGATTTATTTCATTGACCCGCCAGGTCTTGATATTGTAGTCATCGGTTTCATTGACGATGATGGCCTGGGCTTTGGCTTGGTTTAAGAGGTTTTGCGTGTTCTCTTTGGGGAGTCTCGCGTCAATCAAGAAAACCGGGTGCTCGGCTTTTAAGATTGACCAGAGAAGTATCGGCCAAATTGGTGAGTTTTTAATCTTTAAAGCGACCAGGGAACCATCCTCGATGTTCTTAAATAAACTCGTTAATTTCCGTGAAATGGTATCGATATTAGAAAAATATTCCCGGTAATTCATTTTGACGACTTTATTGTCTTCATCAAAATAAATAGAGGCGATTTCTTTGCCGTAATGGCTTTTAATGACTTTAAATAAATTTTCTAAGGTCTCGTCTTGGTAACTTAACCAAGCCAGACAATCTTTTACATATTGGACGGAATTCACCTTCATACTTTCTCCTTTTGAGTGCCTTAAGTATTATAAAAGCGATATACTAAAGAGCAAAGTTTGGGAGGGTGAATGATGAAAAAATTTTTAGAGAATAGCGATTTTAAGATTTTGTATTTAGGGACAGCGGAGATGTCCGCAAATCTTTTGGAAGGTTTAATTCAAAGTGGCTTCAAAATCGCCGGTGTCATCACGAAAATTGATACTTATACGGGCCGGAAACACCTCCTCACCGAACCCCTCTGTAAACAAGTGGCAAGAAAATATAATATTCCCTGTTTTCAACCGGAAAAACTCAAAGATGATTATTCGTTCTTAGATGGTATTTCTTTCGATGTTATCTTAACTTTTTCTTATGGGAAAATCGTGCCGGAAAGCTTTTTAAAGCTCGCTGCGTATGGGGCGGTCAACGTTCACGGGTCCTTGCTCCCAAAATATAGGGGAGCCGCTCCGATTCAACGAGCGATCATGAATGGCGACAAAGTGACCGGTGTCACCCTCATGCAGATGGTAAAGAAGATGGACGCTGGCCTCATGTATAAAAAGATGGAAATTGAAATCAAAGATGACGATAACTACACATCCCTCTGCGACAAGATGTGGAGGGCCGGTTTAACTTTAGTGAAAGAAAATCTCCTTCCTTATATGAACGGGGAACTTACTGGAGAGGTGCAAGATGAGAGCCTTGTGACGTTCGCTAATAAGATTACCCCGGAAGACGAGAAGCTTGATCTCACTCAAAGTGTCGATTCACTTTTTAACCATATTCGGGGTTTAAGCTACACTCCTGGCGCCTTCATTTATTACGGCGAAACCCCTTTAAAAATCCTAAAAACCGAAAAAGAAAGGGGATATTGCTGCGATATTCCGTGTTTGACTATTCAACATAAAGATCTTTATCTCTCTTTAAAAGATGGGAGTTTAAAAATTTTAGAACTCCAAGAAGCTGGGAAGAAAAAGCAAACCGGGAAAGACTTTATCAATGGGCACAGGGGTACCTTTTTACCGATTAAATAATGAAAACCTTAACACTATCTGTCCATGATGTCGTCGACACCCTTTTAAGAAGCGGCGACATCGACAATCGAGCCTATAACCAAGAGACGATGGAAGAGGGGACATTGCTCCATAAGATTTATCAAAGTAAGCAAGGCCCATCTTATCTTTCGGAATACTTTTTATCGTGCGAGATTGTCCGGGGCGATTTTACACTGAAAATCTCCGGTCGTGCGGACGGAATAATCGTCCAAAATAAACGGATTATCATCGATGAAATCAAGACCACCAATCAAGACTTAAAGAAGTTTAAAACCGATAACGAAGAATGGCACTTAGGGCAAGCATTGTTCTATGGCTATATGTACCTTTTAAGTAACCCGGAGGTGGAAGTTCAGATCCGCTTAACTTATATCTCGCAAGAAGACCACAAAAAGGAAGAGTATGTCTTTCCTTTTACCCATGAAGAAATCAAAGAAAAAGTCCTTAAATACTGCGATGATTACCTCGCTTTTATTCAAGGAGAAGAGCAACATTTAACGGAGAGAGATGCCTCGCTTAACGAAGTCAATTTCCCCTTCGAACATTTTCGGCCCGGGCAAAAAGATATGGCCTCTTTAATCTATAAAGCCTTAAAGAATAAACAACGGGTTTTTATCGAAGCCCCGACCGGCATTGGGAAGACGATGAGTGTTCTTTACCCGGCTTTAAAAGAGCAGAAAAATAGCCAAGGAAAAGTCTTTTATTGCACGGCCAAAAATAGTGGTCACCTGGCTGCTTTAAAAGCCTTTAATATTCTCCATGATGAAGGCTATAAAGGTCGGGCCAGCTTTCTCTATAGCCGGGAGAAAATGTGCTTGAATGAAGTCCTGAAATGTAACCCCGATGCCTGCCCTTTTGCGAGAGCCTACTACAAGAAAATCAAACCCATAATATCGAAATATCTTTCATTTGAGGGGGCTTTGACGGAGGAATTGATAAAAAGAGAGGCTTTTGAGAATACTGTTTGCCCCTTTGAAATGCAGCTTGATTTATCTTCTTATAGCGATTTAGTGGTCATGGATTATAACTATTTTATCGACCCCTTAGTCCATTTAATGCGATTCTTTGATGAAGAAGCCGATCATAAAGATCAACACGTTGTTTTAATCGATGAAGCTCATAACCTATTGGATAGAGGAAGAGCCTCTTATTCTTTCCAATTCTCCTTAAAGCAACTATTGGAAGTGAAAGAACATTTAAAGGGGCAAAAGAAACTCTTAGCGTTAACAAAAAATCTTAATAAGATGATTACTTTCTTAAAAGATGCGGAAGATACAATTTCCGATTACATGGACCCGGAATTCTTGACATATCTTATTAATTTTGAAAATGCCGTAAAGAGAATCAAGAAAAACAAAGAATCACCGGAACTCCCGAAAGTGGTCGATGATTTTGATTTAGAGGTTCACCGGGCTAATGTTCTTTGTGAAGACTATAACAAAAATATCAAAGTTTATATTCAAGGGGAAGGGGAGGAAAAATCGCTCAGTTATTTCTGTTTGGATCCATCTGAATATCTCGATGAGAGCTTTAAAGGCGTCAAGAGCGCGATCCTCTTTAGCGGAACCTTTTCACCCTTAGATTATTATGAGGACGCTTTATTTGGGGACACCTCTTTCCCCAGCGCGGCATACCCCTCACCTTTCCCGCCTAAGAACTTAAAAATCATCGTCAGTGACGAAATCGATACCCGGTACAACGTCCGTGATCAAAGTTACGATAAAGTAGCGAATTACCTCAAAACCCTCGTCGATTCTAAGAAAGGGAATTATTTCGCCTTTTTCTCATCTTACGCTTATCTTCAAAGTGTCTATGAACACTTAAAAGATGCGGATTTTAAAATCATAAAGCAACGTAAGTTTATGAAGGAAAATGAGAAACAAGACCTCATTCAATCCTTAGAGAAGAAGAGTAACCGAAGCCGATTATATTTATTCGTCTTAGGTGGTTCTTTTGGGGAAGGTATCGATATTCCTTATAATTTATTAACAGGTCTGGCAGTTGTTGGAGTCGGGCTCCCGCAGGTGGGAGTGGAAACGGAAGCTTTAAAGGATTATTTCCAAGAAAAGAATGGGCAAGGCTTTAACTACGCTTATAAAAATCCGGGAATCACAAAAGTTTTTCAGGCGATTGGTCGTTTAATCAGAAGCGAAACCGATACGGGGGTAGCCTTACTTTTAGATAACCGTTATTTAAGGCGCGATTACCGAAATCTTTTAGAACAACGCTTTAAAAATGTCGAGATTATTTTCTCGAAAGACCAATTAGAAGATGCTTTAAACGCTTTCTACAAAAAAGCTGGCTTTTAATATATAATCACTCCGCATATGGCCTTCGATCAAAAACACATTAGAAACTTCAGCGTCATCGCGCATATCGATCACGGGAAAAGCACTCTCTGCGACCGGATTCTTGAACATACCGGGGCGGTCGAGAAAAGACTTTTAAAAGCCCAGATGTTAGATGATATGCCGCTTGAACAAGAACGGGGCATCACCATTAAACTCAACGCGGTGAGCTTAGTTTATCACGCGAAAAACGGGGAAGATTATCTCTATAACCTAATCGATACTCCCGGGCACGTCGACTTTTCTTATGAAGTCAGCCGTTCCCTCGCCGCTTGTGAAGGGGCGTTATTGGTCGTCGATGCGACGCAAGGAGTGGAAGCGCAAACTTTAGCGAACGTTTATCTCGCTCTCGATAATGATTTAATGATTATTCCTGTGATCAATAAAATCGACCTCCCGTCCGCTGATATTCCCCATACCTTAAACGAGATTGAAAATCGGATTGGTTTAAGTACCGCTGATGTTTTAAAAGTTTCTGCCAAAACCGGTGTAGGGGTAGACGAGATGTTAGAGAAAATCGTTGAACTTGTACCTCCTCCGAATGGCAACGAAAACGGACCCCTCCAAGCTTTAATCTTCGATAGCTATTACGATAGCTACCGGGGGGTCATCATATTAATAAGGATAAAGAATGGCTCCGTGAAAGTCGGGGATGAAATCCTTTTAATGGCTTCCAACCAAAAATACGTGGTCACGGAAGTGGGACTTAGAACCCCGAAAGAAATCCCTACCACTTCCCTTGAATGTGGGCAAGTTGGATATTTAGCTGCTACCATTAAGAATATTAAGGATGTTGTGCCTGGTGAAACGGTCACTTTAGCTAATAATCCCGCTAAAGAACCTTTACCGGGTTACCGGAAAATCAACCCTATGGTGTATTCCGGTCTTTACCCGGTCGATACCAGGCGATACGAAGATTTAAAGGACGCTCTTTCCAAGTTAGCGTTAAACGATTCTTCTTTAGTTTATGAACCGGAAAGCAGCGAAGCCCTCGGTTTCGGTTTCCGGGTTGGTTTCTTAGGGCTTTTACACATGGACGTCGTCCAAGAGAGATTAGAGCAAGAATATGGTCTCAACCTCATTTTGACTGCGCCGAGCGTCACTTATAAGATCACTTTGACCGATAATGAAGTGATCTATTTGAATAACCCTTCTGAAATGCCAGCCGTTCAAAAGATTAAGCAGATTGAAGAACCTTATGTTCTTTGTTCCATCATGACCCCGAAAGATTTTGTCGGAAGCGTCATGACCCTTTGCCAAGATAAGCGGGGGATTTACCAAGATTTAATTTATTTTGATGATACGCGGCAAGTTATTAAATATTCAATGCCATTAAGCGAAATCATCTTTAACTTCTTCGATAAACTTAAGAGCGTTTCCAAAGGCTACGCTTCTTTAGATTACGAAATGGAAGGTTTTAAACCCAGCAATTTAGCGAAAATGGACATTTTATTGAATTGGGATAAAATCGACGCGTTAAGTAGCATTGTTTATAAGCCGGATGCCTATAAAAGAGGGAACCAAATCGTTCAAAAATTAAAGACGATTATTCCGAGGCAACAGTTTGAAGTTCCAATCCAAGCCGCTATCAATGGGAAAGTGGTGGCGAGAGCCGATCTCAAGAGCGTTAGAAAAGACGTTCTCGCTAAGTGTTACGGCGGCGACGTAAGCCGAAAGAAGAAACTTTTAGAGAAACAAAAAGAAGGTAAAAAACGGATGAAAGCCATCGGAAGCGTCGAGGTTCCGCAGGAAGCTTTTACCGCTGTTTTGCGCTTGGATGATGAAGAATAGGTCCAAAACGCCTTATTTATTACTTAAATAAGAGGGTTTTGTAAAAAAAGTTAAAAAAACTTCATGTAAGCGGTTGCAAAGAAACGAAAATATCACCATAATTAAGCAAGAAAGCGAGCAATCAGTATGGATGAACTTTTACTTTCAAAGAGGAAACGCCTCCTGAGAGACAGCCTTTATTTTGCTTTTGGTGGAATAGCGTTAATCTTCTTTGTTATTTATTTTTGTTTACTTACTTTAAAATCAGTCACCGTCACGATCGGCGATGGGGAAGTCGTCTGGAATTACGTAAGAAACGTCCAAATCGTCACTGGTGGTTATTGGAAACAATATCCCGGGATGCAAGCGAGCTATTCGATCATGGATTTAATCATCGCTCCCTTCAGTTTTCCCTTGGGTGATACTGGTCTCTTCTTCAAGATCAATAACTGGCACGTCGTCACGGCGGCCTTCTGGATCACCATCCCGGCGGTCATCTGTCTGGTTGCGAGTTATATCGCTGGCATCGTCGGCTACTTCACGAGAAAGAAATTATCGTGGCTGGTGGTTGGCTTAAGCTTATTGAGCGCTATTGTTACATGCTTTGCAGCGGGCTACTGGATGTTCGGCTATACGAGCCTCGTCCTCACCCCGATTAGAACCCTCATCCAAACGAAACCGATGAGCGGCTTCACCTACGATGCGACCTTTAGCTTCTGCCTCGGGATGCTCTTGCTATCGGTTCTCTTCAGCGTCCTTTGGAGCGCTTATACCCCCTACATCTTAGATAGTAGAAGTAGCGCTCTCGCCGCTATGAAAGGCAATAAGATCAGAGCGTTACATAACTAGTTATAAATGGGTTAAGAACCCTTTATATAAAGACGAAAGTCGTTGTTCTAAGAAAAGTTTCCTGAAAAAAGTCTGCTACTTTTTAAGAGAAATGTAAAAAATTATTACATAGGGCTAAATGGCCGAAATATCGAAGATATCTACTTTTTCCCCGCCTTGTTAGTGAAAGGGCTTACAAGATAGAGAAATTGGATGCTATCTAAGATATTGTCAGGCCAAAAAACATAGATAAAATATAGCCATGTTAAGAAATTAAATTACGAGGAGTCCCCGTTTTACGGGTGCTCCAGTAAATTTAGAAAGGAGCGTAAATTTAATGATTAACAAAAAACTGTTAGGAGTCGTCGCTCTCACCGCCCTCGGTGTTGCGGGCTTAGCCTCCTGTTCTACCGGACCGGATCTCACCCTCACCGTCTGGGCACCTTCTAGTGACGCGGATTACGTGAACGCGCAAATCGCGAAGTTCAAAGAAGCCAATCCGACCTTCGTTGAAGAAGGAAGAGACATCAAAATCCTCGCCGCGGTTAGTGAAGGGGAAATTCAAGACAAATACGGCACTGACTTTAAGGCCGGGGCCGAAATTGCCTTCGCCGCCGATGATAACATCCGTAATTGTGCGGACGGTGGCTACATCCAAGCTCTCGATGCCGAAACTACTGCTCGGTTAGTCGCGAGAGATGGTCAAGAAGCGGTCGATGCCGGTACCATCAATGGAAAAGCGTATGGCTATCCGTACCGGGGCGACAATGGTTATGTCCTCTATGTCGATAGCAGCATCGTCGATGATGAAGCTGCTAAGAGCATTGAAGGCATCATTGAGGCTTGCCGTAAAGCGAGTGCGAAGTTCTACTTCCCGCTCAGAAACGCTTGGTATACTCCTTGTTTCCTCTTCGCGGTCGGTGGTGAAATCGAAGTCGGCACCGATGGCAAGATTCACAGCAACTTCAATAGTCCGGAATGTGTCGCTGGGCTCGATGCGATGAATACTATCCTCGATAACGCGACCGATGTCATGGTCACTTCTGGTGATGATATCGACCCGAACGCTGTTCTCGCTGGTTTAAGCGAAAACGCCACCACCAAGACTGGCGCGGCTATCATGTGGAACGACTATGAAAGACAACATGCCGCTAACGAAAACGTTAAGCCGCATGCTCTTCCGACCTATACCGTCAACGGTGAAGCCCACGCTCTCAAGAGTTTCCTCGGCTACAAACACGTTGTCGTCCGGGCGGAAATGAGTGAAGAAGAAAGTGCCTGGGCGCATAAGTTCGCCGAATTCATCAGCGACTACGATGCCCAAAAGACTCGGTATGATGAACTCGGCCATGGTGGAACTAACCTTAAACTCCTCGATGAAACTAATAACTTCGAAGATGTTCCGCACCTTCAAATCCTCAATGAAATGAAAGCGGACGGCAACACTGTTCCGCAAGGTGTCAATGTTACCAGCGCCTTCTGGGATCCCTGTAAGAACGTCGGTGTTGTTATGTGCGACAATACCAGCGGCTGGGGCACCTACAATAGTGCTCAAGAAGTCCTCGACGCCCTCGTCACTTCCGACGGCTGGGTTGAAATGGAATAACTCTTAAACTAATTTTTAAGAGAGATTAGCGATAACTAGGCGGGGTGGCGAAGCTTCGCTGCCCCGTCTTATCATTAAGGAAAGGAGTCTTATGAGCGAGGAGAAGAAGGAGTTAACGGAAAGTACCGAAGACATCTCCGATACTCTGCACATCGATAAGAGCGAACGTAACCTAGATTTTTCAGGCGTTTCCGCTTTAGCTGGACCGATCGGTAAACCTGATCCCTGGTGGTACCGGGCTGGCTTAGGAATACTTAAAGTCGTCTCAAAACTCTTGTGTTTCATCGCTGCCATCTTAATCGATGTCTTACGTAGTTTACTAAAAGTCATCGTTGGAATCTTCGCTGGTATCGGCTTAGTATTTGTCGGTATCGGTAAATTATTCCGCGGTGCACATCGAATGTTCTGGGATATGGACTGGAGCGGAAAGCTCAGTTACGTCATCTTAGGCTTCGGCCAAATCAAACGAAAATTATGGTTGGACGGTTTCGTCTTCCTCGCGGTAGAAGTAGCTTTCCTGCTATTTATGTTCTTGCCGATCGGCGGGGGACCGATGGGGCTGACAGCTCTTATCAGTTTCTTCACGATCAACGCGAATGCCCACTTGGGGCAGGGGTCTGACGGGGCGCAATCCGTCGTCGTCAGCGGCTTCGATAGCCGGCCCATCCTCGTCATGGGTTTCTTGACCATCTGTGTGGTCATCGGTTTCGTCCTTGTTTATATTCTTTCGGTCAGAGCTACCTATGACGTCTGGCAGATTGAAAACGAAGCGAAACTTAAACACATCAGACGGTTAGGAATCGACGCCATTAACCACCCGAACTATTTCGAGGAAGATTTCTCGAAATTAAATCGGTTACAAATTAAATCCTTATTAGTTAAAAAGTACGGCTATACGAACTTAGAAGCCCGATATATCTCGCGGATTAAATTCCAAAAGATTCCGGTCAAAGTCCACAATGGGCCCATCTATAGTTTCTATAAGTCGGTAACTGATCCCATCAAAGCCTTCTTCTACAAAGGTTACGATAAGGTTCGGAACTTCTTGATGTCGCACTACGATTATTGCAGCCCGATTGAACGGTACTGCCAATATTATCCGAAACCTCCGAAAGAGAAATACGGACGGCATCTCGTGCTTAAAGAAGCACAACTTGAACTCATCCGTTTCTCTCACAAATTTGATAAATATAATGACTATTTAGCAAAGATTCGGGACTATTCAATCTTAAGCGATGTCTATAGTAAAGGTGAACTCCTTTATAACTGCGTCTTCAAGATGGACCCTGTCAGCATTAAAAACGGGGAAAAAGCTTTAGAAGAAACCGCTAAACTTTCGGCGAAAGAAACCATTCCGAACGTGGTTGGGGTCTTTGAAATCACTCTTGAACTCGCCAAATACGTCACCAACGATGCGGTGAAAACCATCGCACGGTTACGGAAAGAACTTAGAGGCGAAGACCTGAAGAAAGCGACCTTAGAACACTTCGCGATGATGAGCGAACGCTATGACAAGATGCGTGAAGGCTTCATCGATGAAAATAAGATTGAAGTCGTCAATGCTTTAGAAACCGCGATTAACATTTATCGTGACCCTTCGAAAGTCGAAGATGACTTCCATATGGGTAAAAAACACTTCATCGGTTTCTTAATGAAAGAAAAGCACCTCGATCGAACTTTAGCGATGGAAGTGGCAGCCTCTTTCAATAATGCTTACAAAACCGATAATGCCTATGCTTATCTAAAAATTGCAGCGGATAACTTAGAACCTTATAAAGAAGCCCGGGAAGAAACACCTTTCCACGGGCAACCGACTAGAAGCAAGAAGCGGTTTAAACAGTTCTCGGACGAAAAGTTCGCGATTACTGTTCTCTCCCTCCCGGTCATCGGGGCGGTGCTCCTCAGCATTATTCCGCTCCTTTGTTCCTTAGCGACCGCCTTTACCAACTGGGACCGCTATCACCGGAATAACCAATTCGTCTGGACAGCGGACGCCTGGATTCGGATTTTCGATATCTTCGGCAGTAACACCCGGGGAAACTGGCCATACACCTTCGGTAAACTCTTACTCTGGACCCTTATCTGGGCGGTGTTTGCGACCTTCACCAACTACTTTGCTGGTATCGTTGTCGCTCTTATTATTAACCGAAAATCCATTAAATATAAAAAAGCGTGGCGGACCTTCTTCATTGTCACCATCGCTATTCCGCAATTCATCAGCCTTCTTATCATATCGAAGTTATTCGCATCTGAGGGCTTGATAAATACCTGGCTCATGAGTCAACCCTGGTACGTCAATGACTTCAGTAAAGCTGTAAACTTCGGGAGTTATAACCCGACGACCGGCGCATGGGTTGCCCACGGTATCCCATGGCTTGGTGGGACCGGATCAGATGTCGGGGACTATGCGATTCCGAAGACGATGATCATCCTCATCAATATGTGGGTCGGTATTCCTTATACCATCCTCTCGACGACCGGTATCTTGATGAACATTCCTGAAGACCTCTACGAATCGAGCCAAATCGATGGCGCGGGTCCCTTCCGGCAGCTCATCAGCATCACGATGCCTTACATCTTCTTTGTCACCGGTCCGAGCCTTCTCAGCACCTTCATCGGTAACATCAATAACTTCAACGTTATTTACTTCTTGACCGGCGGTGGTCCGAGCGGAAGCGACGCTCAGATGGTCCAAAATGCCGGTGGAACCGACTTGCTCATCACGTGGCTCTATAAATTGACGCGGGATGATCTCGACTACTCGTTGGCCAGCGTCATCGGTATCGTCATCTTCCTTATCTGCGCCTTCTTCAGCATGATCGTCTACGGCCGGCTCGGCAGCGTTAAGAATGAGGAGGACTTCCAATAATGAAACTGAAAAAACTCTTCGGTGATACTATCGTTTATATCATCCTTATCGCCATGAGCGTCCTCTGGCTCTCGCCGATCGTTTGGATTCTCTGCCAAGCCTTCGCCAGTAGCCAAGGCGGTATGAGCACCTCCAACCTCCTCTTCCTTCCGGAACATTGGGGGCTCGACTACTTCGTTCAACTCTTTAAAAACGAATACTATTACGGGACGACCATCAGAACGAGCGCCTATAACTTCTTCGGAACGGTTATCAATGGTCGCTTCAGTTTAGGGGCCTTCCCGACCACCTTCATCATCGCCTTACTTTGTATGGTCATCTCGACTTTACTGACGATGATGAGCAGCTACGCCTTCAGCCGGTTACGGTTCAAAGGCCGGCAAGCGATGATGAAAGCCATTCTCATCATCGGGATGTTCCCGGGATTCCTCGGTGTCATCATCATCTATCAGCTCTTGAGAATCGTTGGCTTAACCCAGAACGTCTGGATGTTGATCTTCATCTATTCGGCCGGGGCCGGGATGAACTACTACATCGCGAAAGGCTTCTTCGATACCATCAGTAAAGCGATTGACGAAGCGGCGATGATCGATGGGGCGACAAGGTTCCAAATCTTCTACAAGATTACCTTACCCTTAAGTAAACCGATCATCGTTAACATCGCTCTTGCGGCTTTCATGGGTCCGTGGGGTGAATACGTTACCTCCAGCTACATCATGAACCAAGGGATCAACACCACGAAGGATAACTTCACGGTGGCCCTCACCCTTTACCAGATGGCCAATGGCGGCGACTTCGCTGAACGCGCTGGTTACTGGGGTCACTTCGCGGCCGGGGCGGTTATCGCAGCTATACCATCGGTTGTCGTCTTCATGTTCTTACAGAAATACTACGTGAGCGGCGTCACCGGCGGAGCGGTCAAAGGCTAGATAAAGCTCAAAACTTAAGCTCGGGGAAAACCCCGAGCTTTTTTCTTGCTCATTTCCTTAAAAGATAAGCAAAAATCGCTATTTTCTTAATGCAAGATACTAATAATCTTTTATAATATGGCTAAGAGAAATTGCTTAGGAAAGAGGGCCTTTGCCTATGGTCCTTATTCCTCTGGAGGAGAAAGTATGAAATTTCCGAAATTGGTACTCCCGATCGTCGCTTTTTTAAGCGTGTGCGGGCTCGCCGGTTGCGGCACCCCTGATGGGGGAGGTAATCCTGTCGGGGATAGTACCCCGGGACCCGTCAACAGTAATGGAGATACGTCAAGTACTCCCGCGGTGCCGCTTCCGGAAGGGTGGCAAGACACCATCCGTATCTATTACCGAAACGATACAGCCAGTTACAACAACCTGTGTCTTTGGGTTTGGGCAACCGGGATTGAAGGGTCAATCTACAGCTTCACGAATGAAGGAAACCCTGATGAATACGGACTTTATTGTGACATTGACTTAAAAGCTGCACCTTTTAATCGCTTAGAGCTTACCGGCATCAGTTTCATCGTCAGAAACAAAACGAACTGGGACGGGCAAAGTCAAGACGTCATCATTAATTTCAATGATTATTCCGGCACTTTAGAAACGGTCGATGGAAGAGAGAGAATCACCGTCTATTCTTGGGGCTTAACCAATAATAACGTCATGGTGAGTTCGAATAGAATGGACGCTTTAGGCGACAGGATCGGCTCGATGTATTTTGAAGACTGGAGAACCTTAAGGGTCAAAGGGACCGGGGACCCGACTAACCGGGACGAAAGCGAAGTTGGGCTCATTAGTTCCTATAAACTCTACGCTTTCCCGAGCGCCTATTACCAAATGACCGCTGCTCAACAAATCGGTCATAAAAAAGATTATTTAGTCAAAGAAGGAACGCCGGCATCGAATGATTTCACTATCAGTTTCGACGAAGATATCGCCTTACAAACTGACTACATCATCGAAGCCTATATGGCGCAGAATCCATCGCAAGCCAAGAGCATGGGGGCCTCGTTTACGAACCTCTATCCTTCCCAAAAATTCATCGATGAATACACCTATAATGGCCATGATTTAGGGGTGACGACCAGTGAAAAAGGAAGGCCAACCATTAAGGTCTGGGCCCCGACGGCCGCTAATGTGGCGGTGAGGCTCTATACCTATGGCACCCCGGAAAACCTAGCCTTAGAAGGGATGGTTACCGACGACTTACGAGCAAGAAGTAGCGATATGACCCCGATTGAAAATGGGGTCTGGACCTATACCTTAGGGGGCGCGGAAAGCCGGACTTTTGACTTCTATACCTTAGAAGTCTCCACCGGCGGCACGACCGTTGAAACCATCGATCCGTACGCGAAAAGTAGCGGTATCAATGGGGTGAGAGGAGCGCTTTTAACTGATAGCGAATGGGATGAAACGGATCCCGAAGGGTTTAGAGAAGCGATTGCTAATATCGATGAAACCTGCCCGATCGATTCCCCGAACGATTTATCGGTCTATGAAGTCCATATTAGGGACTTCACCGCTGACGAAACCTGGAAAGGAAAAGAACCTCGAGGCACTTATAACGCTTTCATTGAAGAAGGTGTCACCTACGGGGACAACGGCCAAAGCGTGAAAACCGGTTTTGATAGCTTAAAAGAACTCGGGATCACCGCTGTGCAACTTTTACCGGTCTTTGACCAAGATAACGAAGAAAGAACCTTAAAACTGACGATTGACGGGGAAACCTTTGAACAAGGACCCGGTTATAACTGGGGTTACAATCCTCTTAACTATAACGTGGTAGAAGGATCGTATTCGACCGATCCCTATAGCCCCACGACAAAGATTATCGAATTTAAAAAACTCATTCAAAAATGCGCGGAAAACGGCATCCGGGTCATCATGGACGTCGTCTATAACCATATGAGTAGCGTCGGGAATAACTCCTTTAATAAACTGATGCCCGGCTATTATTTCTTAACCGATGATAACGGCAGTTACGTCGATTTAACCGGTGTTCATAACACCTTCGATACTTCTAGACCAATGGCGAAAAACTTCGTCGTCGATAGCGTCACCTTCTGGGCGGAAGAATTCGGAATTAAAGGCTTCCGGTTCGACCTGATGGGCGCGATTACCACTGACACCATGCGGGCCGTTAAGGACGCTCTCTATGACGTCGATCCCAATATCGTCGTCTACGGGGAACCTTGGAGAGGAAATAATCCTGAAGGTATCGATTACGATAAATATGCTGGCGATTACCAAGTCTTCCGCGATTTAACCGATAACGGAAAAGGAGTGGTCGGCTGTTTCAATGACTGCGGACGGAACGCTTTAAAGGGTGATACTTCCTGGGGTAACCCGGCTCCGAGCTACGGCTTTATGACGCAAAATGAAGACCTTTCGGAAGAGACTATCTATAATGCCGCGGTCGTCTATATCGGGGAAGAAAGAGATATCACTAATAATGCTAATCCCTTACCCACGAGACCCGACCAAGTTATTAACTATGTGTCGTGCCACGATAACTACACTCTCTACGATCAATTAAATTACTGCTATAACGGCGGAAAAGGAGCGAGCACCGATAGCAATCCCGGCGTCATGGACGCTTTAATCGCTACCCAAAGCTACGTCCTTTTAAGTCAAGGGATGTCTTTCATCCACGGCGGGGAAGAAATCTTCCGGCAAAAACTCATGTATAGCGATAACTATTACTGGGACACTATCGCCGATAACGACTACGTCACCCTTCCCGATAAAGATAGTGAAGGTAACGAAATCCGTTTAATTAGAAATAGCTATGCCTATGGCGACGAAGTCAATAGCTATAAGTGGGATAGAAAACTCACTTATATTGATGAATTCGAAAGATACGCCGAAGCGTGTAACTTAAGAAAAGAACTAGTCAAGCAAGGGGCCTTAGGGGTCGATTATGATGTCATCCAAGGCTCTTACCAAAGAGATGGGCAAACCTTTAAATATTCCCGGCTTTGGGACGATATCATCTCAAGAAAAGAAGATGGGACCTTAAGAAGCATCTTAGCGGCCCAAACCGAATGGACCCAAATCCCAGATGGCGCCTATAGTAACGATATCTATGTCTTCCTCGGCGGGAGAATGGATAACGGGGTCGATAGCTTAGAAGATATCGGGATTGGAAACGGTCAATTCGAAGTGCTCTATGATTCCTTAGGAATCTTCGGAAAAACGATGAATATCACCAATAACAAGCTCGGCATCCATGGTTACCAAATGGTGATGCTGAAGCGGGTCGGTTAAGGAAGAGCTTATGGATTATAAGAAACTATTGTTCGGGGGAGCGGTGCTGCTTTCCCTCACCTTAACCTCCTGCGATACTCCGGTGAATTCCGGTGGGGACGGGACCTCGCTCGGGGACTCTTCCTATACCAAAACTGAGGTCGAAGAATATATGAACGGCCTCAAAGAGACGAGCGATGCTAATCACCTCTATTTCCACTATAAGCGGCATGAAAATGCCTCCTCTTCCTATAACGATTGGGACGTGTGGGCTTGGGCTTATCAACCCTTCGCCGGGGAAGGCGCCCGCTTCGACTGGATCGGGAGAATGACTTCCAGTGATAAGTTAAGTGCGACAGGAAGTGCGACCATCGATGGGTTCGGTGGAGCCTATATCGATATCGATTTAAAAGATAGTTATGATGGGGGCTGGGATGCTTCCAGTAGAACGATGGGTGGTTATAACACCGTCTTTGAAAAAGATGGGCAGATGATCACCGCGATTGGGCTACAGATTGTTAAGAGTGAATCGCGAACTTCGGATAGCGGCTTCTGGGTCAATGACGGGGGTAACCTCTACGTTAACTTAGAGGATTACGCTTTAACTAATGACGATGGTTCAACTTCCTACCACATCTTTGTCGCGGAAGACCACGTCCAAGAGCCGAGCCCGATGCCGCTCGTCAATATCAAAGATCCTTTTGAAGATGATGACGGCACCAATACCACCTATGGGCATGACGCCTATAATAACGTCGATTGGAACGTCCTCGATGCCTTACAAGCGACTTCTCCTAAGTTCTTAAAAGGTGACAAAAACGGAACTTACCTCCAAAATGGGGCTGGGGTTGGTTATCAGATTATGGTTTCCAGCTTTAAAGATACCGATGGCGACGGGTTCGGTGATATCTATGGGATTACCCAATCCTTAGATTATTTAGAAGAGCTCGGTGTCGATGTCCTCTGGCTAACCCCGATTCAACTGAGCGGCAGCTACCACGGTTACGATATCGTTGACTACACGAAAGTTGACCCGAAATATGGCAGTAAAGCCAGCCCGAACACTAAGAATGGGGTGCCGACCGAAGAGAGCGCGATGGAAGACTACATGGACCTCTTAGAACAGGCCCATGCAAAAGGGATGGCGGTCATCATGGACCTCGTCCTCAACCATACTTCCACCGAAAACATCTGGTTCATCAATAGCGCTCAACTGGAAAAAGATTACCGGGGTTACTATCAATGGGGGAACCACGTCACCGATAGCGACGCGATAAATGAAGCGAAGTTCTGGTATCCTTATGGCTCCCACGTCTATAGCTACTACGCGAAGTTCGGAAGCAACATGCCGGAACTTAACTATTCCTATGTTCCAACCAGGGAAGCGGTCGTCATGATGGCGAAGAGCTGGCTCCAAAAGGGTGTCGATGGCTTTAGATTAGATGCTGTTAAGCATATCTTCATGGATGACGAAGTGGAAAGAGATAGTAACGACACCATCATCAATGACGTCGTTAATCCCACTCTTAATTACAGCAGTAACTTAACCAAAAACCTCCATTTCTGGCGGTACTTCAATAAAGAAATTAAGACCGACTTCCCGAACGCTTTCATCGTCGGGGAAAACCTCGATGGGCACGCTTATCACGTGGCGCCGTTCTATGAGGGTTTAGATTCCTTATTCGATTTCTATACCTATTACAATTTAACGAGCGCAGCCGCTCACGCGAGAAATACGAGCGTCGGGGAAAGCGTCCAACGTTTTACCGGTGTCACGACTGATACTGGCTTCCAAAACTTTAACGGCCTCTATTCCGCTGATAACGATGGGGGCGATAAAGGTTTAGCGGGTAATAAACATACTTCCATCAAATATGATGACACCTCTTACTGGGACTTAAAGCACGTCTATGATACATACCATAAATATCGGACGGGTGGAAAGAATCCGACCTCTTCAACCGGTTACGAAATGATCGTCGGAAGTTTCACCAGTAACCACGATATCGCAAGAGTCATCAATAGAATCGCCGGAACCGGTAACGTCAGCGGTATCCAAGAACAAGGCAACGTCACGAAGACCAACTATGAATCCCTCCTCAAGAGCGCGGCGCTTGTCGAAATCGCGGAACTCATGCTTCCCGGTTTAACCTGGATCTATTACGGGGATGAAATCGGGATGACCGGGAACTTTAAAGCGGGACAAACGAGCACGACTAGCTACGCTGACCTCGCGTACCGGCAACCGATGAAGTGGGTGGAAAATGGTGAAGTTGGCGATGGTAGCGGCACCACCGGTTACCAAATCACTGGCAGTGGCACCGGCTTTGCGTTTGATGACATTAACTCTTCTTCTCTCGTCAAGAGTGTTGCCGACCGGGCAAGTAACCCCCATTACCAAGCGATTAAAGAAGCGGCCAATCTTAAGAGTGGAAATCAAACTCTTATTAGAGGCTTATTCACTCCGTACGGCTGGGGCAACGACAACCAAACCCTCGAAAACATCATGAACTTTAGCCGGACTTTAGGAAATGATAGCTATACCGTCATCATTAACTTCGATATGAATCAAACCTATGAGGCGGGGCTCGGGGGCGAAGTGGCCTTTAGCTTTAACGGGGCGACCGCGACCAAGCTTCCTCCCCAAAGCGCCATCGTGATGCATAACGTCTAATTTTATAAGACAAAGATAAAGGACGGGTTTTACCCGTCTTTTTCTTAGCTTTAAAAGGTTTTATAATAACTAGGTATGAAATTATCCATTGTTTTTCCGTGCAAAGATCAAACAGCCAAACTCGTCCATAACTTGACGAGTGTCGTCCTGAAATTCTTTGATTTTTCCTCTATCGATTATGAAATCCTCATCGTCAGCGATGGGAGCGATGAAGCGAATCAGAACGCTTTGGTTAAGGCGGTCAAAGATTTACCTTCGAAAGTTAAGCTCGTCAGTTACCAAGATAAAAAGGGGAAGGGCCATAATGTGAAAAGAGGAATCGAGGAAGCCAGTGGCGACTTTGTCCTCTTTATGGACACTGATTTAGCCACCGATTTAAAGACCATCTATAAGATGTTACCTCTAACGAAAGATTACCCCGTCATCATCGCTTCTCGTCACCTCCCCGACAGCGTGATCGAAGGGAAACAAGGTTTCCTAAGAACGCTGATGGGAAAAGTCAGCCGTTTCATCATCCGTCATAAGTTCCATTTAGAAGATTTAACCGACACCCAATGCGGGTTCAAACTTATTAGAACCGACGTCGCTAAACTCTTAGCAAGCAGGCAAATCATCGATGGTTTTGCCTTTGACGTCGAGTACCTCTATATGGCGAGACTAAACAACATTCCGATCAAAGAAGTTTCCACCGTCTGGACCGATGACCCCGATAGTTCGATTAGTCACCCCTTAAAAACCAGCTTACGTTTTATGAAAGAATTAAACAAAATTAAAAGACATAAAAAGGCTTACTACTTAACCGAAGATGAAAAGAAAGCTTTAGAAGGAGCACCCCATGTTAATTGACCGGGCTACCATTGAAATCCGTTCCGGAAAAGGTGGGGACGGCCACATCTCTTTCCTTCATGATAAAACCACTGAATACGGGGGACCGGATGGGGGAAACGGGGGACGAGGCGGCTCGATTTATTTTCGTTCGACCCACAATTTAAATAACCTCTATAACTTCCGGCACGGGAAAGTCTTTAAAGCCGAAGACGGGGAAAACGGCATGAAGAAAAATATGGCCGGGAAAAACGGGAAAGATTTGTTTATCGAAGTTCCTCAAGGGACTGTCATCTATGACGAAAAAACCGGGGAAATCTTAGCGGACTTAAAAGAAGACGGGAGAACCATCCTTTTAGCCCC
>ULQM01070746.1_pt1 | contig 25257 bp, 19 predicted proteins | sample 1954451 | NCBI WGS metagenome assembly ULQM01 (sample SAMEA4835655, study PRJEB28245) | human gut metagenome | biome: gut microbiome; material: fecal sample | place: Denmark | collected 2008 | reverse complement strand
GCGCAGCCGTTCATCTTGACCATTGACAGCGGTCGGCTGTTTTGCTACCCCAAAAAGATTTTTGTACTGAGGAGGATTATAATGCAAGCACCTTTTCAAATACTTGCAATCCCATATCAAATTGTTAATGGCTCTCCGCTATACTGTGTGTTTCATCGTGCCGATCACGACCAATGGCAGTTTATAGCCGGAGGTGGCGAAGATAACGAAACGCCATTAGAAGCGGCAAAAAGAGAAACCTTTGAAGAAGGCGGAGTGCAGTCTGATAAGTGGGTGGAACTTAGAAGTTTAGCCTATATCCCTGTTACAATTATATCCGAGAAGCGCCGTCAGCATTGGGACAAGGATACTTATGTGATTCCAGAATATACTTTCGGCTTTGAGTGCCGGGAAGATATACAGTTGTCCCACGAGCATACTGAGTGCATTTGGTTAACCTATGAAGAAGCATATCAAAAACTACAATGGGATTCAAACCGCACCGCACTCTACGAGCTGAATTGCCGTTTGAGTGTAATGAATCGAAGCGAATGAATGAAAGAAGGAGGCTTGACGAAACTCCTATGACCTCATAGGCTTCATCCCCGTGGATGAGCTGCTAAAAGCGGAACAGACATGACCGAAATCATGCCTGTTCCACGAAATTTGATTTTACTGTCTTACCAGCAGAGAGCCTCGCCCCTCTTTTTGCTTGTATGGATACCAAATTGACCGTTGTTTATTTCAGCAGATAGCCACGCAGCAGCGCAAGCGTGTTTTTCACGCCTTCGACGTGGGAGCGCTCATAGCCGTGCGAAGCATATACGCCGGGACCGATCAGCGCAAATCGAACATCTGCGCCCGCCGTGATCGCCGCACCCGCATCTGAACCGTAGTGCGGGTACACATCGACGGCATATTGCAGCGATAATTCTTTTGCAATGTGGATGAGCGCCGTGGTCATGTCGTAATCGTAGGGGCCGGAGGAGTCTTTCACGCAGATACTGACCTTTCGCTCGTTGCAGGTCAATCCCTGCCCGACACAGCCCATGTCAACGCAGAGAAGCTCTTCCGTGCCTTCCGGCAGCACTGCGGAGCACCCATGGCCGACCTCTTCATAGACGGTCAGGCACGCATAGACCTTGCGCTTGAGCGGGAGTCTGCCCTCGCTGATCTCCTTGGCAAGCGTGAACAGGATGGATGCGCTCAGCTTGTCGTCGAGAAAACGGCTCTTGATATAGCCGGTCTCGGTGACAATTGTGCGCGGATCAAAGCATACAAAATCGCCAACGGAAATGCCGAGCGCCTCCGTATCCGCCTTGCTCTCGGTGTTTTCGTCGATCACGACCTCCATGCCGTCAAAGTCGCGCTTCTGTTCGCTGTATTTGCCGTTGACGTGTACCGAGGGATTGTCAAGCTGCATCGTGCCGGTAAAGACCTTGCCGAAACGGGTATGGATCTTGCAGTTTTCACACTCGACGTTGCTCGCCATCAAGCCGCCGACGCGCGTCAGACGGAGCCGTCCGTTGCTGCGGATCTCGGAGACCATGCCGCCCAACGTATCAATGTGCGCGGAGAGGACGATCGGACTGCCTTCGCCGCCGAGATCGGCAAGCACGCAGCCTTTTTTTGTGCGCCAGGCGGAAAAGCCCAGCTGGGAAAATGTATCGATCGCAAACGCCGCTGCATTCTCGGTGAAGCCCGACGGACTGTCGCAGGCAAGGAGACGCTTCATGATGTCCAGTGTATATTCCATATCCGATCCCTCCGAAAAATGACGCTTATTCGTTGTAATATGACTGCTCCAAGTGATTGGAAAGCATGGCGAGCGGGATGGCCATGTCCTCGCTCTGCACAAGGATGCCTGCGGGGACGCGCAGATGCGTCGGAGCAAAGCTCCAGATGCCGCGCACACCGCCCGCGACCAGCGCATCGCACGCTTTCTGTGCGGCGCTTGCGGGAACCGTCAAAATGCCGATCTCAATGCCGTGCGACAGGCACCACTCGCTGAGGCAGGAAACGTCCAGAATGGGCTTTTGCGCGATCCTGGAGCCGATGAGCGCAGGCGACTGATCGAATGCGGCGACGATCTCGACGCCGTAGGCGACAAAGCCGGGATATGCCAGCAGCGCGCCGCCAAGGTGCCCGACGCCAACGAGAACGGCATGATGCGTGTTTGCATAGCCGAGATACTTTTCAACGTCGAGGATCAGCGAGTCGAGAACATAGCCGATCTTTGGCCGACCGCCGCTGCTGCTGACCGCTGCGAGGTCTTTTCTGACGGAGACGGGATTCATCGACAGCTCGGCAGCAATCTCATTGCAGGAAACGTGCGTTTTGCCGGATGACTGTAAGCGTCTGAGCAGCTGAAGATAGGCGGGCAAGCGTTGCAGCGTGGGCCGCGGCACGGAAACGTAAGCCATGGAAAGGACACCTCAAGTATCAATAATATCAATAAATTCTATCAGCCTTTACGGCGTTCGTCAAGTGGAGGGACGGAGGGCGAGCAAATAGCGGAACCGCTTGCAAAATGCGGGGCGAGCCGCTAAGATGAGATTGTACCTGTGTTGGCGGCATCGCCCGCGCGCAGAGAAAAGGAGCAGCCGCATGAAATCGCTGGAACGCCTTCAAAAAGTCACGCATATCGACAACGTGCGCCTGTCGGAGGATGGGTGCGCGGTCGTCATTCTGGATCAGACGCAGCTTCCCTGCCGGACCGTCTACAGACGGCTGGAGACCGCGGCGGAGATGTACGATGCAATCTTTGAGCTGCAGGTGCGCGGCGCGCCGGCGATCGGCATTTGCGCGGGGTATTGCATGTATTGCCTTGCACAGCAGATACGGGCGGAGGAGAACGATGCGTTCTATGCAGCGCTCTGTGCCGCAGGGGAGAAGCTGAACGCGGCGAGACCGACTGCGGTGAACCTCGCATGGGCGATCCGAAGAATGCTGGACGTCGCAAAGCGCAGCCTCTCAAAGCCGCGGGAAGCGCTTCTGGAGACGCTGCACGGCGAGTGCGTGGCGATCCACGAAGAGGACATTGCCATGTGCCGTGCGATTTCGGAGAATGGGCTTTCGCTGCTCAAGGACGGAGATACGGTGCTGACACATTGCAACGCCGGCCCGCTTGCGACCTCACGCTACGGAACAGCGCTGGGCCCGATCCTGCTTGGGACGGAACGCGGCATGAAGCTCCGCGTATTTGCTGACGAAACGCGTCCGCTGCTGCAAGGCGCGCGGCTCACGTCGTATGAATTGCAGCGTGCCGGCGTCGACGTGACGCTCATTTGCGATAATATGGCGAGCATCGTAATGAAAAACGGTTGGATCGACGCTTGCTTTGTAGGCTGCGACCGCATCGCTATGAACGGGGATTTTGCCAATAAGATCGGAACGAGCGGCGTGGCGATCCTTGCAAAGTACTACGGGATACCGTTTTACTCGCTCGGGCCGACGTCCACGATCGACCGCAGCTGCGCGACAGGTGCGGACATTTGCATCGAGCAGCGTCCGGCGTCGGAGATCCGCGAGAAGTTTTACCGTGAACCGATGGCGCTGCCGGAGGTCAAGTGCTACAATCCCGCCTTTGATGTAACGGAGCATACGCTCGTTTCCGGCATTGTAACGGAGAAAGGGATCTGCCTGCCGCCGTTCACGGAAAGCCTGCCCAAACTGTTTGAGGGAACGGACTGCGGTTCGTTGGAAATCGGGCGCGGATGACGTTTGACAAAGCACCGCTTATCGCGGTACTATATCAACAGCGGAGACGCTGTATCAACGTAAAATCTGAAAGAATGAGGGAGCAGCTATGGGAAAATATGTTTTGAACGCAACGAAAACCGGTTACACGTTCCATCTCAAAGCCGGAAACGGCGAAACCATCCTGACCTCCGAAGTTTATTCGACGAAGGATGCCTGTGAAAACGGGATCGAATCCGTGCGAAAGAACGCACCCGCCGCGAACATCGAAGACCAGACGATCGCTGGTTACGAGGAGCAGAAGCATCCGAAGTTTGAGATCTACGAGGACAAGGGCGGAAAAACGCGGTTCCGTCTTGTCGCGCGCAACGGACAGAATATCGGCGCATCCGAAGCATACAATTCCAAGCAGAGCTGCAAGAACGGTATTGATTCCGTCGTGCGCAATGCGGATTCCCCTGTCGTTGAGCAGGAGGCATGACGTGAATGCCGCGCTGCCCCGCACGGATGGCAGCGAAGCGATTCCCCGGGTCTTTTGAAAGATCCGGGGCCTTTTTTTGTTCTTTTGCGGTTCGACACACAGCGCCGGATTCTGCGGCTATCATGAGAGTGAAGCAGCAGGACAAGGAGTGGGACGCGTGCGAAGCAGGGATCGGAGATCGTTTGCGCGGTATTGCCGGGCGGCGGCGGCACTGGCCTGCGCATGGCTGTGCCTTTGCGGCGGACAGGCGCGGGGATATGCAAAAGAGCAGATAGAGGAAACGCTTCCGCCTGCATACGGCGCGGCGGAGGGATACAGCCTGTATCTCGGGGAAAGCGCGCCGTATTATCGGTTGAGCCCGCACCGCGCAGTGTGGAAAGACGCGGCGAGCGAACGCGAGAGCGGCCGCATACCGGCATTGTATGCGCTGATCGATCTGGAAGCGCAGCAGGACAGCACATGGCGGCCGTCGCCGGATACGGCATGGACATTGGAAACACCGGGCAGCTTTCGCGCTGCATACAGCTTTTCGCTCACGGGTGAGACGCGGACAAAGACCCGTTACCGGCAGAGAAGCCTTGCCTGCGCCGATTGTCGGGAAGGGGATGCTGCAGGCCGGGTGCGCGCCATCCTGCAATGCGCGTATCCGTTTGTCTCCGCGGAGAAGATGTTGGAGCAGCTTGTGGAAGCGGGCGTACTCCTGTCGAGGGACGGGGTCGTCAGCGCCCCGATCAATTTTCAAAACGACCTTGCAGAGCGGACGGTCGGCGAAAGCGAATTGCTTTCCGCCGTACAGGCGGCGCTTTGGTCTGCATCGAACAGTGAGGGCGCGGCAGTTTGCGCGCCATATGGGCAGACGAAGCCTGTAAACGCACAGCGAACGATCCGGCCGGATACAGGCGAAGTGCGCACGGCCGACGACGCGCGTGTACGGGCGAATATTGAAGCGGTGTATGCATACCTTTGTTCCCTGCCCGGCATACCGGAACAGAAACGTCTGCTGTCCAATCTGACGCTTGCGGCATACTGGAGCGGGACAAAGAATGAAAACGCGCTGACGATCCGGTTTCGGTTGAATGCGGAACCGGATGCGTCGGATACGGTTTTTCTGCGGCTTGGCGAGGCAAGGTATGCGATCGGAAGAGAGCACAGCGGCCTGCCGCTTCTATTGCCGGATACAGACGGCTGCTATACGCTGCTGCTTTCCAATGTGCAGCGTAAGGGAACGCTTTCACTTGAGATCTGCGGTGTACAGCAGATGCGGCAGACCGCCGTTGTTTATGAGCCGCAGGATGCGGCGGCACAGCCGCTGATCGGTGTGACTTCAGGAAACGTACAGGTTGCGATCCGACGTGAAATAGCGCTGGAGAAAGAAACACGGGTGGCGCTGCGCTGCTTTGCCGAACTCGGAACGGAACGTGCAAGGCTTTCGATCAACGGCGGAAGGTTTTCCTTGCTGCTTGTCGGGAAAGACGGAGACGAGGTCAGAGTCACGGACGATCTGCAAGCCGAAAGCGACGGTGTTGTTCGCCAAAATGGTCTGCTCCTGCCGCAAGAGGGGGAACGGTATGTGCTGGACGAGGCGGAACCGCCTGCAGGATTCGTCCGCACGAAGCAGGACCACCGCATCGCGCTTGAGAATGGAAAGTCGGATCGGCTATTATACCGGCCCGCTGCGGATGGCGGCGCTGTCCTGCGGCTTGCGGATGGGGACGGAAAAGGCGAAACGCTGTCCGATGTCGGCTTTGCTCTGTACCGGCGTGTTGCCGGCACGGAAGGCCTGTATCTCGGCACATATACCACGGGACAGGACGGTAGCATCAATGTAAACGGTCTGCCTGCGGGCACTTATTGGTTCACAGAGATCGATCCGCCCGCGGGGTACGTTGCGGAAGAACGGACGGAGTATGCTTTTTCGATTGGCGAAAACGGCGGGACGTCAGAGATTTGGGCTGCCAATCGCTCGCGCTGTTCGGTGGAGGGCCGCGTACGGTTTGACGGGGAAAAGCAGGAGACGCCGCCCGTCACGATTCAGCTGTATTGCAACGGACAGCTGCAAGCCGAACAGCGCGCAGATAAAGAAACGCATTGGACGTATTGTTTTTCCGATCTCCCGCTCATCGATTCCGAGGGAAACCGCAACCGCTATGAAGCGCGTCAGAGCCCGCTGCCGGGGTATCGCACAGAGCAGAAGGACGGCGATTTTCTGAACGAAAAACGAACGGAGGACAAACAGCTCAAAATCGTTGATGACCGCGGGATACCGGTCGCGGGCGCGGTGTTTTCCCTGCGAAGAACTGCGGACGGCAGCCATGTGACAACGAGCGCCTCGGATGCAGCCGGCGTTTTGCACCTGTTCGGCTTGACCGTAGGCGATTATACACTTGCCAATCGGCGTGCCCCGTCCGGCATACGCGCGTACGTGGGGTACATGACGCTGTCGATCCGGGACCCCAATACCGCCTGCGGGGAAACGGAGCCGCTGCAGCTGTTCCTCAGAGACGATGACGGTGAGTCGGTATCGGAGGAAAAGATCGTGCTGCGGCGAAGCGCGCTGCCGAAAACGCCGCTCTTTACGGCATTGACGCTGACTGCCGCCGCGTTTCCTGCCGTGCTTTTCACGATCCTGATCTGCCGCGCGATCAAACGCAGAAAAGCGTCCGTCGGAGAGATCCAGCATAGCTCGGGCGCAAGGATCGTCCGTTTCCCGTCCAAACGCCGCTGACAAGGCACACAGATATGGAAAAGCGGAGGCCGACAAGACCTCCGCACGGGATCTGTACTATGAAAGCCGGGACTTTACAGCCCCATCTCCTCCTTGAGCTTTGCAAGCGCGTCGTCCACGGAAGGCGCGTTTTCTTTTGCGTATTTTTCTTCGAGTTTCAGCGCCTCATCCACGGAGAAATTGTTCAGCTCGCTCATTGCGTTGGCTTCGTCGAGCATTGCGTTGGCTTTCTCTTCCATGCGTTCAAACGCACCCATCGCACCGTTGACCTTTTCCGAAGCGGAACTGAGCTCGTTGATCTTCTCCTGCGTTTTTGCGACCGTGACCTTGGCCTTGATGCTTTGACGGCGGCTCTTGAGCGTTTCGATGTCGCGGGCGAGCTTGTCATGCATCTCACGCATACGAACGGCGTTTTCATGCGCAGCCGCATAGGCGGTCTTGAGCCCGGCGCCGGCGGCTTCCAGCTCCTGCTTGCGGGCGAGGAACACTCGCGCGTCCGTCTCGTTGCCCGCCTGCAACGCCTTGCGTGCAAGCGCGTCGTATTTGTCGACCTGCGCCTGGTTTTCGTCGGCAAGACGCATGGTGCGGGTCTCTTCCACCATGACGCTTGCGGTCTCGCGTTTTACCTCGGCGAGATCGTCGGTCATCTCACGAAGATACTGGTCGATCATCTTCGCAGGATCCTCCGCCTTGTCGAGCAGAGCGTTGATGTTTGCCTTAATGATGTCGTTGAATCTGGATAGAATGCTCATGTTGCCTCTCCTTTATCTATACGTTTTTGCACCGGCGCATCTCATGAAAACCGGTGGGTAGCAGGGTTCTGCGCGACTGCGAACGCTCTGTCAGGGCTTCGGCGTCCCTTCATCGCTTTTATCCGTATCGTACTTTTTGGCAAGTTCCTCCGCTTCCAGATCGCCGAATGTCTGGATCGGCGTATTCAGGATCGTCTCGGTCTGCGCGGCCTCGCGGTTTTTCTGCTCTTTGTGCTTTTTCCACCAGACGAACAGAAGAATGACGAGAAGGATTGCGCCGAAAATGATCAGAACGATCGGCCAAGGGGAACGGTGAACCGTCATGATGCGCTCGGCCGCTTTTTCAAATGAGGTCGAAAAATACTGCTCGTCCGACATGCTTTTATCATAATAATAGGTGTCGAGGTAATCGAGCAGAATGTCCATCGCTTCCGCATCGATGACGGACTTGGCCGCCGAGCCGACAATGAGCCGATCCATATAGCGGCCGTTCGACTCAAAGAATACGAGTAGCAGATGCGCTTCGTCCGTGAACAGCGTGTCATATAGTGCGTCAGCGTAAGCCGCAAGCGCGTCTTGCGATGGAGCATCCGATCCGTTGATGCTGCCGGTCAGATAGAGATACGGCTGTACGCCCGTCGCACGGTAAAAATGTTTCATGCCGCGTTCGAGCGCCGTGCGGTTGGAGATCCAGCCGAGTTCGTCCGTGCAGTAGCCGGTCTCGTGGACAAGCCCTGCGGGGAGTGGCTCGCGCGCAACGGTGGAGACAGTGATCCCGCTGTCGGATGGAGCGCTGCAGCCGACTGCGGAGGAGCCGACGCAGGCAGTGCAGCTTCCGCCTGCGATCAGCAGAATAATGAGAAGAATGCAGATAATCGCAAGCGCAGTGCCGAGACTTGCAGACATGCAGCCGCAGCCGCTGCCGCCGCGCGGGGGCGGAGCGCCGAATCCACGTGTATCGGGGCGATAAGACGCATGCGGACGAAACATAGGGCGCGGGGGATGCCCGCCGCCTTCCGGACGGCGCGAGCCTCCGAAGCTGCCGCCGCCGCGGGAAAACCCGCCACGGGAAAAGCCGCCGCCGCTTCGCCCCGCACTGCCGCGGCTCCCGCCAAAACCGCCGCCGCGAGATCCTCCGCCGGAAGCGCCGCTTCTGCCCATAGATCGTTTCCTCCTTACATAAGCGTCAAAGAGACCGCCGTTGCCGCTTTACCAACATTTTAGCCACAATCGATGCTGATTGTCAAGGAAGAGGGACTTCACTGTCCGAAAGCGCCTCTACCGCAAGTCTTGCATCGTGTCTGAAAAAAGAATAAAATGTAGCGGAAGCCTATCGAAAGAATGCTCTGCAAATTACAGCGGTTTGGAGGAACTATGGAAAAGAAACGGCCTCGCGCCAGAGAGAAGCGGATAACGCCCGGGAGCGGATCGGTGTATAAACGCGGCAGCGCGCAGAAAACGGGCGGACCGGTCGGCAGCGGCTCCGGCTATCAGGAACGCAGACGCAGCGGAGAAGGAGGAACAGCGAGGAAGACGGTCACGCGCGGCGGGCTCGGCTCCGTCGGCTTGATCCTGCTCGTCTTACTTGCGTTGAAGCTCTTCTCCGGCGGCGGTGACGCGGCGGGAGAATTGCTCGGTGACGCGGCGGGCGCACTGCTTTCCGGAAACGAGCAGCAATCCCAGACCGAGCTTGTCGAATACGCGGAAGACACTTCCGGTCAGACGCTTTCCGGCGTGCAGGCAGAGACGGCCGCCAATGCTTCCGTTTCAGGAAAGGCGCGCAAACGATATACGACCGTGCGCGGCGGCGGCAGAGACGTGTTTACGATCATGGTCTACATGTGCGGCACGGATCTCGAGTCCAATTACGGCATGGCGACAAACGACCTGAACGAGATGCTGAAGGCCAAGATCTCCGATCAGGTCAATCTGATCGTGGAAACGGGCGGCTGCAAAAAATGGATGAACAGCGTGATCAGCAATTCCACGAACCAGCGCTATCAGGTCACAAGCGATGGGCTGAAGCGGCTTGACAAAAACGTCGGCAAGCGCGCCATGACCGATCCCGCGACACTCGCGGATTTCATCCGGTACTGTAAGGAAACGTTCCCGGCGGATCGGTATGCGCTCATCATGTGGGATCATGGCGGCGGCTCGCTCGCGGGCTATGGTTACGATGAGCTGTATGGCGCAAAGGGCGCAATGACGCTCGACAAGTTCTGCGATGCGCTGAATAAGGCCGGGTGTCGTTTTGATTTCATCGGCTTTGACGCTTGCCTCATGGCAACGGTCGAGACGGCCGTAGCAGCCGAGCCCTATGCGGATTATCTGATCGCGTCGGAGGAGACCGAGCCGGGCGTCGGTTGGTATTATACGAATTGGCTGACCAAGCTGTCGCAGAACACCTCCATGGATACCGTCGAGATCGGCAAGAATATCATTGATGATTTTGTGACGGTCTGCTACAAGAATTCTCCGTCTGATAAGACCACGCTGTCCATTACGGATCTTGCGGAGTTCTCCGGAACGGTGCCGCCCGCTCTGACGGCGTTTGCCGCTGCAACAAGCAAGCTCGTGGACAGCGATGACTACAGGATCGTTTCGGACGCGCGGGCAAACTGCCGCGAGTTTTCGCCGCAGAACAAGCTGAACCAGGTCGATCTCATTCATCTTGCAAAGAACATGGGAACAAAGGAAGCGCTGGCGCTTGCGGATGCGCTTTCCGGCGCGGTCAAGTATAACCGCACGTCGAGATCCATGACAAATTCCTATGGGCTTTCGATCTACTTCCCGTATCAGAAGCTGTCCGGCGTTTCGAGTATGCTCTCGGTCTATCAGGGCATCGGCATGGACGAGAGCTACGGCGACTGCATCAAGGACTTTGCGAGCATCGTTTCCGCGGGACAGGTCGCGCCCGCATCCTCCGGCAACTCCGGCACGGGATCGCTGCTCGGCGCGCTGCTCGGCGAGTACGGCGGTGCGCTCTCCGGCGGGAGCGCATCGGACGGACTGGATGTGGCGAGCCTGCTGACGAGCTTTTTGAGCGACGGCGATTTTGCGAGTATCATCGGTGGACGTTCGACCGAATGGGTAGATCGTGATCTGATCAAACGAAATGCGGAGCGGATCGCGAACACGACCCTTGCACCGGACCGGCTCGTGTATACGGTCAAAAACGGGCAGGAGGTGCTCGCGCTGACCGAGGAGGAGTGGGGACTCGTCCAGACCATCGAACTGAACGTGTTCTATGACGACGGCGAGGGCTTTATCGATCTCGGCCTTGACAATGTGTATACGTTCAATGCCGACGGCGACCTTGCGGCATCCTATGACGGAACGTGGCTTGCGCTGAACGGTCATATCGTTCCGTATTACCTGATCGATTCCGTCGAGGACGGCGACGCTTACTCCATCCGCGGGCGCGTGCCGGCCTATCTCAACGGCGAGCGCGTGGAGTTGATCCTGCTTTTCGATGACAGGAACCCCTATGGCGTGGTTGCAGGCGCGCGGCGTGTTTATGAAAACGGCGAAACCGATGCGGTCATGCGCGGATTGATCGCGCTTCGGGACGGCGATACGCTGGATTTCCTCTGCGACTACTACGATTACGACGGAAACTATCAGGCAAGCTATATGATGGGAGACCGGTTTGTCGTTGATGGCGAGATCGAGATCAGCAACGTTGCGATCGAGGACAACGTGTCTCTTGCAAGTTTCCGGCTTACCGACATCTACGGCAACGCCTACTGGACGCCGACGTTTACAAATTGAGTCCGCAGTCCGCAGGCGTGAGCACGCAGGAACACCGCTTTACACTTGCGTTTCCGTGTGCATTGCTATATACTACTAGAGAATTCATATAGAAACTGCTGCCGGGTAGTGCGATGCGAAAGCATCCGTTTGTACATCGCTAGGTCATAGAAGATGTACACGCGGATGCTTTTTTTGAAGAAAAGGACTTGCTGAAATATGAAAAGGGTGACCGAGTATTTTACCAGAAACGAACGCCTTTTGTAGTGTGCGTCAGTCGTCATGATCATCGTGTCATTTTGTGTCTTCAACAGAGAGAACTATGTAACGCTGGCTGCGTCCCTGATCGGTGTCACCTCCTTGATCTTTAATGCAAAGGGGAATCCGTTCGGCCGGCTGCTCATGATCCTGTTCAGCCTGCTGTATGGCCTGATTTCCCTCTCCTTTGCGTATTACGGCGAAATGATCACATACCTCGGCATGTCGATGCCCATGTCCGTGTTTGCGCTCATCACATGGCGGAGGAATCCCTATCAAGGCAATCGGGCGGAGGTCGAGGTCAATACCGTTGATCCCAAAGAGATCGTTCCGATGCTGCTTATAACGGTAGCCGTGACCGCGCTGTTTTATTTCATATTAAGCTGGTTTCGTACTGCGAATATCGTACCGAGCACGATCTCTGTTACAACAAGCTTCTTGGCCGTGTATCTCACCTTTCGCAGAAGCCCGTATTTTGCTTTGGCTTATGCCGCGAACGATGTGGTCCTCATCGTTCTTTGGAGCTTGGCAAGCGTGGTGGAACCAAAGTATATCTCGATCGTTGTTTGCTTTGCTGCGTTTCTTGTGAACGATGTCTACGGTTATTTCAGTTGGATGTGGATGAAAAAGCGTCAAACCGCCCTTTTATAAGGCAAGCAGTCCCTGAAAGTCAAATGTGACAAACCTGAAAACTCGCATAAAATCCTAATAATATCTATTGCAAATTTTGAAAGACGTGGTAGAATAACGATTGTAGGAAAGGAGTGGAAGCCGATGAATAAAAGCGTGTATTCCCTCGTATTGACAGACGATGTTGTTGCGGAGATCGACCGCATTGCATATGAAAACGGCACGAGCCGGTCAAACACGGTCAACCAGATCCTCGCGGAATATGTGTCGTACGATACGCCGGAGAAGCGGATCCGCGAGGTGTTTTCCGAGGTCGAGAATCTGCTGACCGGAAGCAGCCGGTTCCAGGTCATGATGCAGCCATCGGACTCGATGTTTTCTCTGCGCAGCGCATTGGCGTATAAATACAATCCGACGGTGCGTTACAGCGTCGAACTGAATCGGAATCTGCAGCCCGCGATCGGCGAGCTTCGCGTTTCGGTGCGCAGCCAGAGCAGCGCGCTCAGGCTCTATATGCTCCAATTCTTCAAACTCTGGTCGCGGATCGAGCAGAACCTTGTGGGGCATGTCGAGTGCGCCATGGCAGACGACCGGTATATCCGCCGCCTCGCGGTCGCGGAGGGCCGCAAGCTCGATAACGAAGCGCTGGGCCAGGCGATTGCGGAATACATCCGCCTGTTCGATACGGCGCTGAAACTGTTTTTCAACCATCTGGATCAGCCGGAGACGGCGATCGCGCGGGTAGAGAGCCTGTATGGCGATTATCTGCGCAAGAACCCGGCGATCCTTTGACATAGGAGGTAGGATCATGAACGTACAGAAATTGACACAGAAAAGCATCGAGGCCGTGCAGGCCGCACAGCAATATGCCGTTGAGCACGGTCAGTCCGAGGTGCGGCAGGCGCATTTGCTGCACGGACTGCTCATTGAGCAGGACGGTCTGATCCCCAGTATGTTGCAGGGGATGGATGTGGATGTGAAATCTCTCCGGGCAGCCTGCGACGCGATCCTTGAAAAACTTCCGCGCATGAGCGGCGGCAGCGGCGAAGCCTACCTGTCGCGCGATCTGGACGCGGCGTTCCGCAGCGCGGAAGCAACGGCAGACCGGATGGAGGACGAGTATGTTTCCGTAGAGCATCTGTTCCTCGGACTGCTTGATAAGGCGGATCATGAGATGCAGGAACTGTTCCGCACATACGGCATCACAAAGCCGCGCTTTTTGGAGCGCTTGAAGGCCGTTCGCGGCAATCGGAAAGTGCAGTCGGATAATCCGGAGAGCACATACGACGTATTAAAAAAATACGGACAGGATCTTGTGGAGCTGGCACGAAACCAAAAGCTCGACCCCGTCATCGGTCGTGACGACGAGATTCGTAACGTCATCCGTATCCTGTCGAGAAAAACGAAGAACAATCCCTGCCTGATCGGTGAGCCTGGTGTCGGCAAGACCGCTATCGCGGAGGGGCTGGCACTGCGCATCGTCCGCGGAGATGTTCCGGATAATTTGAAAGATCGCAGTCTGTTCGCACTGGATATGGGCGCGCTGGTCGCAGGCGCGAAGTTCCGCGGCGAGTTTGAGGAACGGCTGAAAGCCGTTTTGAACGAGGTCAAGGAGTCCGACGGGAAGATCATCCTCTTCATCGATGAGCTGCATACCATTGTTGGCGCGGGGAAGACCGAGGGCGCGATGGATGCGGGCAACCTCTTGAAGCCGATGCTTGCGCGCGGCGAACTGCATTGCATTGGCGCGACAACGCTGAACGAGTATCGCCAGTATATCGAGAAGGATGCTGCGCTCGAGCGCAGATTCCAGCCCGTGATGGTGCCGGAACCGACGGTCGAGGATACGATCTCCATTCTGCGCGGTCTGAAAGAACGTTACGAGGTTTACCACGGCGTAAAGATTCAGGATCAGGCGCTGATCGCTGCGGCTACCCTGTCCAATCGGTATATCTCCGACCGTTTCCTGCCCGATAAGGCCATCGACCTTGTCGATGAGGCCTGCGCGCTGATTAAGACGGAGATGAACTCCATGCCGTCCGAACTCGACGATGTGCGCAGAAAGATCATGCAGCACGAGATCGAAGAAGCCGCCCTCCAGAAGGAGACCGATAAGCTGTCGAAAGAACATCTTGCGGAGATCCAGAAGGAGCTTGCAGAGCTGCGGGAGCAGTTCTCCGCGATGAAAGCACGCTGGGAGAACGAAAAGCAGAAGATCAACCGTGTGCAGCAGCTGCGCGAGCAGATCGAGCAGACGAATGCGGAAATCACAAAGGCGGAGAGCGCATATGACCTTAACAAGGCGGCGGAATTGAAATACGGACAACTTCCGAAGCTGCAAAAGGAACTGGAGGAGGAAGAACGGCGGGCCGAACAGGATAAGAGCAGCGCGAGTTTCCTGCGCGACCGTGTTACAGAGGAGGAGATCGCACGCATCGTGGGACGCTGGACAGGGATCCCTGTTTCGAAGCTCATGGAAGGCGAACGCGAAAAACTCCTTCGCCTTGATGACATCCTGCATGAGCGCGTGATCGGCCAGAACGAAGCGGTCGAGAGCGTCTGTGACGCCATCCTGCGTTCGCGCGCAGGCATTCAGGACCCGAATCGTCCGATCGGCTCCTTCCTGTTCCTTGGACCTACAGGCGTCGGCAAAACAGAACTTGCCAAAGCGCTTGCGGAGGCTCTGTTTGATGATGAGAAAAACCTTGTTCGTATCGACATGTCCGAATACATGGAGAAATACTCCGTGTCGCGTCTCATCGGCGCACCTCCGGGATATGTCGGTTACGACGAGGGCGGCCAGCTGACCGAGGCGGTGCGGCGCAAACCGTATGCGGTCGTTCTCTTTGACGAGGTGGAAAAGGCGCATCCCGATGTGCTGAACGTGCTGCTGCAGGTGCTTGACGACGGCCGCATCACGGATGGACAGGGACGCACGGTAGACTTTAAGAACACCATCATCATTTTGACGAGCAACCTGGGCTCTGACCTTATCCTTGATGGGATCGGCGACGACGGCGCGCTCTCGGAGACGGCAAAGAGTGCGGTGCGGCAGCTGCTCAAATCGCAGTTCCGTCCGGAGTTTTTGAACCGGTTGGACGAGATCGTGTTCTATAAGCCGCTGACGAACGACGATCTGTTCCGGATCATCGATCTGCTTATCGCGGGTCTCAAGAAGCGTCTTGAAGCGAGACAGCTTTCCTGCACGATCACCGACGCCGCGAAAGCGTATATCGTCAAGGTCGGCAGCGACCCGCAGTATGGCGCGCGCCCGCTCAAGAGGTTCCTGCAATCTCAGGTCGAGTCCCTGCTTGCACGGTATATCCTCAAGAACGACCCCGAGCCGGAAAGCACACTGACCGTGGACTTTGACGGCGAGAAACTGTTCGTACGCTGAAACGGCGCGCGGCGCATGGAGAAAACAAAACGGAACGCGATGGCATCCGCACGGCTTCGGCCGTGCGGACGTCCGCCGCTTTCGGCCGGGTAGGCGCAGGTTCTCATGAATGCAGAGCGCATATCCGGCGCGGACAGCCCGGAAGCTATCTGCTTATCTTTCGCAATCTGATGTACTCGATAATTGCGGATGTAATGATCGTTACGATGATGATTACAGTCCAAATGACCCATAGGTTGTCGATCCTTCCGCCGCCGGGATCCGTTCCGTCTGTCTTAAGAACGTAAGCAGCAAAAAATCCGACCGTATAGGAAACAGATGTTGACAGCGGTATGACGGTTGCCCTGACAGCAAACGAAACAATAATCACTGCCAAACACAAAAGCATCAGGACGAGCGGCCACTGAAGCATTCCGTGGATACCGAGCAATACGTATCTGATCAAGATAAACCCAACAGCCAAAGTGCCTAAGGACAGAAGAGATCCTATCGTGCTTCCTTTCCGTTTGCTGCTTGCCATAGCTCCTCCCCCAAATACTGAAGTTGCGGTGGTAAGATTATATCCCAAAGTGAATAACAAAGCTGTGTTCCTTTTTCGCTTTCTCCATCAGCGCTTTGAGCGCTTCAGTACCAGCGGCGCCATCTATCAATTCAATAAACAAACCCATTTGGGCATCTATCCACCTTCTCAAATTCCGAATTGTTGCTCTCTTTGCCATGAAAATTATATTTATGAAACACCTCCGTAAATCACGATTAATCTGTCGACCAACCATTTTAGTTCTAGCATAGCTTTATGAATTTTTCTACCTCACACAAGCAAGACCTTGACCGCTGAAAAGCGATGGTAAAGCCCGTCCCGCCGCATGCGTTTTGAGTTTTTGTTAGACTCATAAACTGGAATTTGTCAATCAAACGCAAGCAGGTTTCCGATGGGAATTGAAAAGCCAAGAGCCTTGTACATCTGTACGTCGCAATCTGCACATCCGACTGTTAGTGAGGAAACTCCGCTTTCCAGACGGGCAAACTGAACCAATTGATGCGCTATGCCTTTATGCCGGTATTCAGGGAGTATGTAGAAGTCCTCAAACACACCGCTTGGAAGATAATTGAATGTTGAAAAGCCAACCGTGACTGAACAGCAGCCAATTAAAGCCTTTTCATCATACGCGCCAAAGAAAAGGATACTGTTTGCTTTGATTGCTTCCGTCATCCGTTCTTTTCCCGCTAAATCAGGTTCATCTTCCTTGATTTCTTCTTTGTATAACCTTTGCAGTTTCCACAATACTTCAATCTGAGAAGCATCAATTCTCTTATAATCCATCGTTATCCTCACAAATCCCGATTTGTCTATTGACTAACCATTTTTAAGTATAGCATAGCTTTTTGAATTTTCCACCGCTTTCTCGCCTTGCAGGCAGAATATATCTCATCCGCTCCGTCTATCTGGACCGTCAAGGGACGAGTCGAATTTTTCCGCGCACGGTGCGAAAAAAGCTCCACGCTTAAACCCTTGACCGTCCGGATTTTGCCGCAGTCTCTTTCCCGAGGCAGGCAGGGGTTTTGTATTCCCTGTCACCAAAACACATTTCAGCCGTCCGCAGGGCTTGTTTTCGCCCCTTTTCTCTACCTGTAGCCCCTGAATCATATAGCTTTTCCCTGCCCCTAAAAAGCTCCTCCTGACAAAAGCTCCAACAGCTTTTTGCCCGGCTTTCCGCGCTCAATCGCAAATCAAGTCCGCTTTCACAGCTTCTGCCGCTTGTGTCGTGCGAGCGTTCATCTGCCGTACCCTCCATTCGGGTTTCGGCTTGCAGCTGTTCGGTCGTGCGTCGTTTCGCTTTGTCGGCTCCTGCACAATCAGCCCCGCGCGGCTTCGCGCAGCTTCGCTGATCTCGGCGCACATCCGGCGGTGCGCGCGCCGCGGCGGCTTGAAGGCTTCGTCAAACGTCTGCAAACGAATGCAGCGAATCACCCATGCGCCGTCTGCATAGATTGTAAGCAGAAACGAAAGCTGGAGGCGGTAGCATGGAATACAGAAGACGCAGAAGGCGTGTCCGCAGCACGAGGCGCAATCCGCCGCTTGCGGGCTCGCTTTTTTGCGCGGCGTTGCTCGTCGCATCGATCGTATATCTGATCGGCGTGTCATCCGCAGGAACGTGGGTCGCACAAAACGTCGTTGCCCCTGTGTTTCAGACGCTCGGCGTCGTTCGGGCGGACGCGCAGGAAACAGAAGCGCCGTCCGTAGCGACAGCCACGGGACAACAGACGAGCGCGACGGTGACAAAAACGCTGAAGCTTCCGAAAATGGCCTATTATGCTCTGCAAATGGGCGTATACTCGAGCCTCGATAATGCAAGCAAACAAGCCGCCTCGCTGCAAGCGCTTGGCGCTGGCGGGTATATCTATGCGGATGGGGACAAGTATCGCGTGTTTGCCGCCTGCTATCAAAACGGGGAGAGCATCAAAGAGGTGCGCGCAAGGCTTTCAGAAGAAGGGATGGAAAGCGCGAGCTACGCCATGGAACAGGCGGCATCCGAATGGGTCGTCACAGCCACGGAGCCGCAGATCGCAGCGCTTGCCGCGCTTCTCGATCAGCTTTCGGAGATCGGAGAACGTCTGTATGCCGCGGTCTATGCCTTTGACAAGGAGGGTAAAGCTGTCGCGGAGGGCAAAGCGGAGATCGGAGAGATCACGGACAAACTCGGTGCGGCCAGAGACAGCCTTGCTGTGTTTTCCGTTACGGAGACTGGCGCGTCCGGCGCGCTGCTTGCGTGCGCAGGAACGATCCTTACGGAACTCAGAAAGCTCACGGAGTTTACGGGAGAGGACCGAATCGCATTTTCCGCTGCGCTGAAACATGCGCACATCGCCGCAGTCGATGCGGTCTGCCGGCTTTCCGCGGAAACGGCGGGACGAAGGTAGCGCTTCGGATTGTGGGCGAAAGATGTACAATTATGACAAGTCGGGTTCCGGAATTGCCAGACCCGAAACGAGCGGCTATAATGAAATTGTGAAAAGAAAGGATGTGGGACGAGCCATGGCAAAAGCACCGCATATTCTCATCTGCGATGATCAGCCGATCATCCATGAAACGGTGGGCGTTTATCTTGATAACGAGGGGTTTACGCACGCGTCGGCATATAATGGTACGGACGCGTTGAAACTTGCACAGGAGGAATCGCCGGATCTGATCCTGTTGGATGTCATGATGCCCGGTATGAGCGGCGTCGACGTCTGCCGCGAGATCCGGAAAACAAGCTCTGTCCCGATCATTATGCTGACCGCCAAGGGGGAAGAAATTGACCGTGTGCTGGGGCTGGAGTTCGGCGCAGACGACTATATCGTGAAACCGTTCTCGACACGGGAGCTCATTGCACGCATCAAGGCGGTGCTTCGCAGAACGACTGCCGCGTCGGAGCCGAGCGGTCAGACGATTCGCATCGATGAGCTGGAGATCAGCCTTTCGAATTATGAAGTGCGCATCGGCGGCAAGGTCGTAGATTTCACGCCGAAGGAGGTCGAGATCCTGTATCTGCTCGCATCCAACCCCGGACGCGTGTTTGACCGCGAGCAGATTCTGTCAAAGATCTGGGGATACGATTATTTTGGCGATACGCGCGCAGTCGATACGCAGATCAAACGTATCCGGCAAAAAATGCCGGCGGGCGAAACAAAGTGGGGGATCCGCACCGTATACGGCGTGGGCTATAAGTTTGGCGCAGCGGAATGAAACGTGGAACGCTTTTCGGAAAACTGATGCTGTATCTCGTCTCGGCCTGCGTGCTGACCGCATCGCTGACCGCGGCGATCTATTTCTTTTTCGGAATACGCGCCTTTGCGGCGGAGATCGTCAACGAAATGATGCCGAGAGCACGCTCGGTGGCACGTCTTTCCGCACGGTATCTGGAGGGCAAGGTCGGCTTCGATGCGCTGAGTGAATTTGTTTTGAACGACCAGCGCAGCGGCTCGCATGTCTACATTTACGACGATCAGGGCAACCTGTTTGCGTATTCCGCCTCTGCGGACGAGATGCTCGACGAGACGAAACGCCCGACGGAGGGAAAATACGCACGGTATGTGAGCCGCATCCTGACAAGCGGCGCGCCGGTCTCCGAGACGAACTGGCGAAAGGTGGACGGCGTTCTTATCGGCGTACCGATCGTGGACAACATGGAACGGGTCACGGGCGCGGTGCTCGTGACAAAACCCGCGAACCAGCTGCGAGCGGCCATGTTTTCACTCACGCTGACGCTGCTGATGAGCAGTGCGGGCGCGGCGGCCTGTCTGGTCGTTCTCGGCTACTTCGGCAGCAGAACCTTTGTGAAACCGATCCGCCAAATGACGCAGAATGCGATCGCCATGGCCGCGGGGGACTTTTCCGCGCGGGCGGACGAGGAGGCGGGGGGCGAGATCGGTCAGCTCGGAAAAGCGCTGAACTTTCTTTCCGCGGAGCTTTCCGCGACGATCGAAGACCTGACGCTTGCGAGGAACCGCCTTACGACCATACTGACGGGGCTCAGCGAAGGCGTGGTCGCGCTCGACCATACGTTCGTACGGATCACGTTCATGAATCCGGCGGCGCAGACGCTGCTCAGATCCGACGGAAAAACGTTGTTTTCTGACGAGAGCATGGCGGAGCAGTTTGAAAATGCCTGCCATGCCATGACGAGGAGCGAAACGCCAGTCACGCTGCATTTTTCGATCGACAACCGGCAGCTTCTGCTGACGCTGACACGTTCGCAGGCAGCGGTAGAAACGCTGCCCGGCGCGATCGTGCTCGTGCAGGACGTTAAGGAAGCGGAGCGTCTGGAGCAAACGCGCAGGGAGTATGTCGCGAATGTCAGCCACGAGCTCAAAACGCCCATCGCATCGATTCGTTCGCTTGCGGAAGCCTTGAACGACGGGCTCATTCATACGGAACAAGACCGGGCGCGATACTATGGACATATCCTGCGGGAGTCTATGCGGCTGTCGCGGCTCATCAACGATCTGCTTGAACTGTCCAGGCTCCGGTCCGGCGCGGTCGCACTCACGAAGCAGCCGTTTCCGCTGGATGCGCTGCTTGCGGAAACGGCGGAGCGAATGCGGATCAATGCCGATTACAGCGATATCACGCTGCGCTATGCGCCTGCCGCGCTTCCCACCGCATATTCGAACCGCGATCGCATCGAACAGGTGCTTGTTGCGCTTGTTGACAACGCAATCAAGTATGCAAGCGACGGCGGCGTTGTGACGCTCACGGCAGAGGAAGATCGCGAGGCCGGGAAACTGCGCGTCGAGGTGCACAACAGCGGTCATATCGATGAAAAAGACCTTCCGCATTTGTTTGAGCGGTTTTATAAAGCGGATCGGTCGCATGCTGAACAGGGAACGGGACTTGGACTCGCCATTGCAAAAGAGATCCTGCAGCTGCTCGGAGAGGAGATTACGGCGTCGAATCGTGATGGCGAAGCGGTGTTCTCCTTTACCGTATCGAAAAACTGACGAATGTTTACAAAAACTTTGTGCAGGCCGGACAGGCTTGCGCATTGTTTTGTTTTGGGATTCATGGTATATTGTTATGGAAAATTGAATGGGCGCGTTCGCCCGTTTGAACGAGGATGGGAGAGAACAATGGAAAACGTATATGACGTATTGGAAGAACGCGGCTTTTTGAAGCAGTGTTCGCACCCGGAAGAACTGCGCGAGCTTCTCGGCAAGGAGAAGGTCACGTTCTATATCGGCTTTGACCCGACGGCCGACAGCCTGCACATCGGGCATTACGTTGCGCTCATGACCATGGCGCACATGCAGCGCGCGGGTCACCGTCCCATCGTGCTGCTCGGCGGCGGCACGGCCATGATCGGCGATCCCTCCGGCAAGTCGGATATGCGCCGCATGATGTCCAACGAGGAGATCGATCATAACGCAGCCTGTTTTCAGAAGCAGATGGCGCGCCTGATCGACTTTTCCGACGGCAAGGCGCTCGTGATGAACAACGCGGAGTGGATGCGCGGCTTGAATTTCCTCGACTTCATGCGCGACATCGGCGTACACTTTTCCGTCAATACGATGCTCCGCGCAGAGTGCTATAAGCAGCGTATGGAGCGTGGCCTGACGTTCTTTGAAATGAGCTACATGCTCATGCAGAGCTATGATTTCCTCGTGCTGAACCGGCGCGAGAACTGTGTACTCGAAATGGGTGGAGATGACCAGTGGAGCAACATCTTGGGCGGCGCTGATCTGATCCGCCGCAAAGAGCACAAGCCCGCCTATGCCCTGACGACTGCGCTGCTTACCACGAGCGAGGGAAAAAAGATGGGCAAGACCGAGAAGGGCGCGCTATGGCTGGATCCGAATAAGTGCAGCCCGTATGATTTCTACCAGTACTGGCGCAACATCGGCGACGCAGATGTGGAAAAGTGCCTTGCACTCCTGACGTTCATTCCGATGGATGAGGTCCGCAGGCTTGGCGCGCTCACGGATTCCGCGATCAATGAAGCAAAGCGTGTTCTTGCTTTCACGCTGACCGAACAGGTACATGGTACCGAGGAAGCCCAAAAGGCGCAGGCGGCGGCAGAGGCGCTGTTCGCAGGCGGCTCGGATCATTCCAATATGCCGACGGTCGAACTGACGGAGGAGCAGATCGCGGAAAGCGGACTCCGCATGACCGATCTGCTCGTGCTTGCAAAGCTTGCGTCGTCAAAGAGCGATGCGCGCCGACTCATCGAAGGCGGCGGCGTGTTCGCAGGCGATGAAAAGGTCGCGGACGTCAAAGCGGCACTTCCGGCCGAAAAGCTGGACGGCGACGGAATCATCCTGCGCAAGGGCAAGAAGGGCTTCTGCAAGGTGCGCCGCGCGTGAAAGACTTTCGCACAGTTCGCGAGCCGTCAGAGATCGAGATCGTGATCAACAAATCCCGCTTTATCGGCAGATGTTATCCCGTGGCCGAGGAGCGGGAGGCGCTTGAGATCCTCGAACGGATCCGCAAACAACACTGGGACGCGACGCATAATTGCTACGCGTATTCCATCGGTGAGAGCGGACAGACAGCGCGATTTTCCGACGACGGAGAGCCATCGGGAACGGCGGGGCTCCCGATGATGGACGCAATCCGAAAAAACGGTGTGACAAACCTCGTTTGTATTGCAACGCGGTATTTCGGCGGCGTGCTTTTGGGTGCGGGCGGACTTGTGCGGGCATATGCAAAGACGGCGGCGGAATCCATCCGCGCCGCAGGACGCGTTGATATGCGCTGCTGCGCAGCGTATGAAGCAACCGTCCCGTACCCGCTTTGGGGACGTGTAGAGAGCATTCTGCGCACGGAAGCGCTTTTGGAGAACACGGCCTATGCGGAATCCATTGAAGTTCGGCTGTCCGTTCCGCTCGACCGGGAGGCGGCGCTTTTGAAGCAGTTGTCCGACCGGACAGATGGACGTGTTCTCCCTGTGAAAACGGGAATCGTGCAGCGTGCGTTTGACGCGGGGCTGCCGGAATTGAAGGAGTGAAGGGCTTGCGATTCAAGAAATGGATGTGCCTCCTGGCGGTCTTTGCGCTCACGGCGCTGGCCGCTGTTTCTTCTGCATTCGCGGAGGACGAGGTCAAGGTCGAGGTGATCTCTTTGCAGCCGGCCGAGCTGACGGAGGCTGGAACCGTTTCCGTGACGTTTGAGATCTCCAACCATTCGGATTACGAGCTCAGCAATATTTCTATCGTGCAGGGGAATTTCGTGTATGACATCGCAGAGGACACGGTCATTCCCCGGTTCGGCTCGGCAAAGATCCCGATCGAGGTCAGCATTGCGGATTCTCAGATCGGAATGCCTGTGACGTTTATGGTGAGCTGGGTCTGCGGCGGCGAGCCGTTCTTTCTGAACAAGGAGATCACGGTCGGCCGCGCGGTCGAGCCGGTGATCTCCGTCATGCGCACCGCGAATACGACCCATGCGCGGCAGGGCGATAAGATCACGCTGACCTATGTGCTTAAGAACGAGACAAAGTTCGATATGTCGGAGATCATGCTGATCGACGAGCAGATCAGCGACGTGCCGATCCGCCGAAACGATACGCTGCGCGCGAACGATTCGTTTGCGATCGACTATACCTATACGATGGGAAACGAAAGCGTGGTCTCCGCGCCGGTCGTGACCTATATGGTCAACGGCAAAACGAAGAGCTTTGCATCGATCGAGCCGATTACGCTCGCAATGGTCAATGTCGACCTGCGCATCGAGGTCGAGATGGGAACGCCGACGGCCACAGGCGTACCCTTTGCCGTTACGGCGCGCAATATCGGGAATCAGAAGGTAACGAATATCTATCTCAAGGATGAGCTTGGGAACGCGCTGAACACAACGCCATTTTCTCTGGATACGGGCGATGCGCAAACACTGTCGTATACGGTCGTTCCGTCCATGACGGAGAGCGTGAGAAACGTGGGCTTTTCTCTCACGGGTGTGGATCCCTTTGGCGACGCCTACTCGCCTGTGTTCACGCAGACCTATCCCGTGTATCCCTATGTGGACGATTCGCAGATCAGCGTCTCCGTGCAGGGCAGTCTGACCTCGGATTGGTCGGCGCAGACGGGGTCCGTCATGGTGCGGCTGCTCATTCAGAATAACAGTTCCGTCGAGCTGAAGGCAGGAACGCTCAGCGAAGCGAGTCTTGGAACGCTTGCAAATTATACCGTGCTCCCGAACGGACAGACGGTCTATGAGGGCGAGCTGATCATCGGATCGCCGCGCAACCTGACTTTTTCACTGAAAGCGACTGACCCGGCGGGAACGGAGCGAAGCGTCGCCACCTACGCAATGACAGTCGCGTATCCGGAAACGACGGAGGAGGCGCCGGTTCAGACGCCCGCTCCGCAGGATGGAACGGGCGGGGGCATCTGGAGCAATGCGATCACGCGCATTCTGATCATCCTTGGCGCGGTCATGCTGCTTGCGTTCGCAGTGCTTATGATTCTCACCTTGCTCGAACGCAGTAGGACGGGCGGCGGCCTTCTCATGCGTGATGAAGAGGACGAGGACGATCTCGACAGCGATTTCGATCTTCTGGACGAAGAGGATGCTGAGACCGATTATGATGAGGAACAGCATGATGACGATGCGCTTTCACGCGATGCCGAGTATCTGAAGCGCGCGAAGCTGTATGTGCCGAAACGTCGGTTTGCAGATACGGGAGACTTCTTTGCTTCCGGGAACACAGAGGAAGAGGACGGCCTTGCATTTGACGATCTTATGGATGACGTCGACCACACAAGACGCTTCGACCTCAGGAATGCGCCGCGAAACGATCGCACACGGCGTAATGAAGGGCGCGGCCATGCAGAAGATGCGTCGGTTGCAGAGGACGATGCAGACGATGCGGAATACGGGGACAACGGCTTTGCAACGGGCAGACTTTCTGTACAGCGGAGTCCGGCGGAATGGCAGAGCGGACGCCCCGCTTGGATGCAGGAACCGCAGGATGACAGGCTGCTTCCCGCAGCGGAGTCCGAAGCGGCAGCGGACTATGCGCCGCGGCAGAGAAGCGCGGAGAACCGTATGCCGAAGGCGATTCGCGTCGAAGAAGATGATTTTAAACCGATACCCGGCCGCGTGCCG
>ULQM01063420.1_pt1 | contig 25316 bp, 20 predicted proteins | sample 1954451 | NCBI WGS metagenome assembly ULQM01 (sample SAMEA4835655, study PRJEB28245) | human gut metagenome | biome: gut microbiome; material: fecal sample | place: Denmark | collected 2008 | reverse complement strand
GAGGATACGGATCTGTTCTTTTGGGATAATCAGCTTGAGATCGATCTAAAAAAACTCGGCCGGGGATACAATTTTGTCAATGTAACCATTGAGGAGGCGTATGTCAAACAAATTGTGGATGAAACAGAAACCGAAATCACGGCGGATGTGGCTGTATTCACGATGCATCCAGCTCCCTCTATTCCCGAGAGCGGCACCGGCATGGATTTTCGGATCACCGTTGATAAGCAGAGAATGGTCATAATCTCCTACTCTGAGCCCAATATTTGCGCTACCCGATATTCTGATCGGCTGCTTCCGCTTGCCTCAAACTATCGAAGGGAAGGGCTGACCTGGCAGGAAGCCAATAAAAAGGCATATGAAGAAATCTATGCCGAATTTGTCATTTTTGCCACTACCTATCCGAGACAAACACCGCAGGGCTGATCAATCATGCGTTCAGTCTTGATCGCAAAACAATTTGAACCTAAGTTTCGGTTAAATCGTTTCCGACAACAAAAAAGCGATAACAAATTCAAAATACGGAGGTCAAAAAATGAAAAGATTTTTATCGATTATCCTTGCGCTGCTGTCCGCATTTGTTCTTGCATCCTGCAAGGGAACCGACAAAGACGCACAGAACACCGCCCCGCCGCATTCGGCTGCTTCCGAAACCGCCGCGCCGACGGATACCCCCGCCGCCGCACCGGAAACCGAAGCCCCAACGGCAGACCCAAATCCGAGACCCGATCCCGTAACCGTCGAATGGCTTGCAGCGGAAATGCAGCGCCGCTATTACGTCAGCTGTATGAACCTTGAACTTATGGATTTTTCCGACATTATGGACAGGAACGAGGATACGGATCTGTTCTTTTGGGATAATCAGCTTGAGATGGCTTGGAGAATATTCGGTTGTGACGGCAATTTCGTCAGTGTGACCATTAAGGAGGCGTATGTCAAGCAGATTGTGGATGAAACAGAAACCGAAATCACGGCGGATGTGTATGTCTTAACGAAGCACCCAACTCCCTCTCTTTCCGGGAGCTGCACCGGTATGGATTTTCGAATCACCGTTGATAAGCAAAGAATGGTCATAATCTCCTACTCTGAGCCCAATCTTTGCGCCAGCAGATATACTGATCGGCTGCTTCCGCTTGCCTCAAACTATCGAAGGGAAGGGCTGACTTGGCAGGAAGCCGACAAAAAGGCATATGAAGAACTCTATGCCGAAACGGTTGCTTTTGCAAGCAACCATCCGAAACAAACACCGCAGGGCTGATCAATCATGCATTCAGTCTTGATCGCAAAACAGTTTGAACCTAAGTTTCGGTTAAATCGTTTCCGACAACAAAAAAGCGATAACAAATTCAAAATACGGAGGATCAAAAAATGAAAAGATTTTTATCGATTATCCTTGCGATAATCCTTGCCTGCGCAGGAACTTTTGATACGGTCCTTGCAAACGAAGCTGCCGCCTCGGATGAACTGCCCGAAGGCACAAAATCCGTGACCGTAAGCTATGACAGAGCCGCTGCCGTGGCTTATGCGCTGAAATTCGCAGAAGTAGATCATAACGGTATCTTCAAGAGCATGGGTTTGGATTGCACAAACTTTGTTTCACAGTGCATGTGGTCGGGTTACGGCGGCACCAAAGGTTATACTTTGGACGACACCGCCGCATTGAAGGCAAGGGTCGCTGCAGATTATCGGCAGACATCGACTTGGTACGGCAGGAATGCCGACTCGCCGTATCAGTACGGAAGCGGTGCGTTTATCAGGGTCGTTGATTTTTGGGATTATGTAACAACCAACACCGGGTACGGTCCGCGGGCAACGGGATACAATAACAACAAGGTTTGGACGCAGCTGACCGTCGTTCCGCGTACCGGGGATATCCTTCAGGTCTATAGCACAGCCAAAGGAAGGTACTCTCACTCCGTTATTGTGACGCAGGTCAAATCCACAAGCCTTACCGTCAACAATAAGGATATGTGGCTTAATAACATCCTTGTTTCGCAGCATACACCCAAAGATGTAGATCGTACGCTCGGTAATCTTGTCGGCTCCTATGGAGATGCCAACTGCAAGATCCGCCTGATCAGGCCGAAGAGTGCGACTTTTTCGAAGTAACTTCCGCCTTTGCGGGCGGAATTGAATCAACCTCCGCCTGCCGCTCGGGTTTCATCGCTCGGGCGGCAGTTTTTGTTTCCGCCGTTTTCGCATCGCGAAAAACAGGTCATCAGCAAATTGCCCCCAATTTTGATATCGAAATTTTTGTGATTGACAAATGCTTTTTCGTGCATTATAATAAAGGCTGAATATTTTTATGTCCCTTTGCCCGGCGGCAATCGGGCAAATACCAAATCGCAGATTGGGACGCGGTGCGCCGCAGTTTTCCTTAAAGGCATACCTCTGTTTTTGCAGTCGGAGCATGCCGAAAGAGAGCCGTGCAGGGTGAAAGGCGGCAAGGGACTTCGGATGCATTATCACCCATGAGAGCGAAGGGGAAACCGCAATAAGAGGCGGGTTTGCTCAACTCATGCCGAATATGTTCGGCAATGCGGGATTATCCTTCGACGCAGCCCCCGCGTTAAAGGGCAGGAGTGCAAAGGCACGGTTTTTGTTATGCCTTTGAATCCGGGTGGTACCGCGGTTTCGATCGTCCCGTTTTTCGGGGCGGTTTTTTATTTTTAAAAATTTCCTTAAAAGAAAAGGAGTGTTTGAACAATGTACAAAAAAGTTTCCGCCTCGCTCGACTTTGTTCCGAGAGAGAAAGAGGTTCTGGAATTCTGGAAGGCAAACGGCATCTTCGAGAAATCCGTTGAACAGTCCAAGGGCAAACCTGCTTACACTTTCTATGACGGACCGCCCACAGCTAACGGCAGGCCGCATATCGGGCATGTTTTGACCCGCTCCATGAAGGATATCATTCCCCGCTACCGCACGATGAAAGGCTTTGACGTGCTGCGCAAAGCGGGTTGGGATACGCACGGACTTCCCGTTGAACTTGAAGTGGAAAAGCTGCTCGGACTGGACGGCAAGGAGCAGATCGAGAGTTACGGCGTGCTTCCTTTTATTGACAAATGCAAGGAGTCGGTTTGGAAATATAAAGGCGAATGGGAACAGATGAGCGATGCCGTCGGTTATTGGGCGGACATGGAGCATCCCTATGTTACCTATACCGATGATTACATTGAATCCGTTTGGTGGGCATTGAAAACCATCGATGAAAAGGGGCTGCTCTATAAAGGCCACAAAATCGTTCCCTATTGCCCGCGCTGCGGAACCGCACTGTCAAGCCACGAGGTTGCACAGGGGTATAAGGACGTTAAGGAAGTTTCCATCTTTGTGACCTTCCCCGTCATTCCCGATGCGGAACACAGCTTTGTTGACGGCAGCGAAAGCTTTATTGCATGGACAACAACACCGTGGACGCTGCCCAGCAATGTCGGTCTTTGCGTCAATGCCGACGAAGACTATGTAACAGTTCTTTGCGGCGAAAAAAAATACATTCTTGCGGCTGAGCTTGTTGAAAATGTTCTCGGCGAGGACACAACCGAGCTTGCACGCTTCAAAGGTTCGCAGCTTGTCGGCATTCACTATAAACCGCTGTTTGATTTCCCCGTCAACCACAAAGGCAGGGATGCATGGCGCATTGTTTCGGACGATTACGTAACCCTTACCGACGGTGCGGGCATAGTTCACCTTGCCCCCGCATTCGGCGAAGACGACGCACGCGTCGGCCGGAAATGGGAGCTTCCGTTTGTTCAGCTTGTTGACGCCCGCGGAAGGCTCACCGGCGGCACCCCGTGGGACGGCACTTTCGTTAAGGAAGCCGATAAGCCCATCATTGCCGACCTTAAAGCGCGCGAAAGGCTGCTTAGGGAACTTCCCTATGAACACAGTTACCCCTTCTGCTGGCGCTGCGACACTCCGCTCATCTACTATGCAAGGGAAAGCTGGTTTGTGAAGACCACTGCCGTGCGCGACAGATTGATTGAAAACAATAAAAAGATAAACTGGATTCCCGAATCCATCGGCGAAGGCCGCATGGGTAATTTCCTTGAAAACGTTATCGACTGGGGCATCAGCAGGGAGCGCTATTGGGGAACTCCCCTGCCCGTGTGGATGTGCCCTGATTGCGGACATTACCATGTCATGGGCAGCCGTGCGGAACTGCGCAAATATGCTCCGGACACGCCCGAGGATATCGAGCTGCACAAGCCCATGCTCGACCCGATAACCTTTAAGTGCGAAAAATGCGGCGGAACGATGCACCGCGAGCCCGTTGTTATCGACTGCTGGTTCGACAGCGGCTCAATGCCTTTTGCACAGTGGCACTATCCGTTTGAAAACAAAGAGGAATTCGAACGCCGCTTCCCCGCGGATTATATCAGCGAAGCCGTTGACCAAACCCGCGGTTGGTTCTATACGCTGAGCGCACTTTCAACCATCCTTTTTGACAAGCCCGCATTCAAGAACTGCATCGTGTTGGGACTTGTTTGCGACAAGGACGGCAAAAAGATGAGCAAGCACGTCGGCAATGTTGTTGCGCCTGCGGACGTTTTAACAAAACAGGGCGCGGATGCGGTGCGTTGGTATTTCTACACCGCCTCCAGTCCGTGGCTGCCCAGCCGTTTCAGCGGCGACGCCGTAAGCGAGATGCAGCGCAAATATATGGGTACGCTGTGGAACACATATGCGTTCTACGTTTTGTACGCAGATATTGATGAATTTGACCCCACGAAGCATGAGCTCGTTCGCGAAAACCTTTCCGTAATGGACAAATGGCTGCTTTCACGCCTTAACACGCTCATTCGAACAGTGGATAACTATCTTGAAAACCTCCGCATTACCGAAGCGGGGCGCGAATTGAACCGCTTTGTTGACGACCTTTCCAATTGGTACGTTCGCCGCGGCAGAGAACGTTATTGGGGCAAGGAAATGACTGTGGATAAAGAAGCGGCGTATATGACCCTGTTCACAGTGCTTGAAACGCTTTCCCGCCTCACCGCACCGTTCACTCCGTTCATGGCGGAAGCAATTTATCAAAACATCGTCCGCACGGTGAACAACCTTGCACCGGAGAGCGTACACCTTTGCGCATTCCCGATTTGCGACGAAAGTTTCATCGACGCGGAACTTGAACGCAGCATGGACGAAATTCTGAAAGTTGTCACACTCGGAAGGTCGGCGCGCAATCTTGCGAACATCAAGAACCGCCAGCCTCTTTCGGAGCTGTTTGTTCAGGGTGTTGATGAACTGCCGGCTCGGTATACTGAGATTATCGAGGATGAATTGAACGTGAAAGCCGTTCGCTTTGTTAAGGATGCTTCCTCATTCATAACCTATCGCGTAAAGCCCCAACTGAAGCTTCTCGGGCCGCGTTACGGAAAGATTCTTCCCAAAATCAATCAGTATTTGCAGGGAGACGGTATAGGCAATGCGGTTGTTGCTGCCCATGCAGAGGGACGCGCTTATGAATTTGAGCTTGAAACGCTCACCGTCTCGCTGAATCCTGAAGATGTGCTTGTTGACACCGTCAAAAAGGAAGGCTTTGCCTCAGTCGGCGATAACGGCGTGACCGTTGTGCTTAACACCGCGCTCACGGATGAACTGATTGAAGAAGGCTATGTCCGCGAAATCATCAGCAAGATTCAGACCATGCGCAAAGAAGCCGATTTTGTTGTTACCGACAGGATTATAATCAGCGTCGAATGCGGCGAAAACCTGCTTGCGGTGTTGGATCGCAATTCGGACGAAATCCGCAGAACGACTCTTGCCGATGAACTCACTTTCGGCATTCCCTGCGGTTATGTGAAAGAGTGGGATATAAACGGCGAGAAGGTCGCTCTCGGTGTTAAAAAAGCATAAGGAAATCGCTTATGCGTGTCTTCGCGCTTCACGAAATCATTGGACAATGTTTACCTGAATACATGCACGGAGCGGAACAACCGAGTCGGCTCTCCGCTCCGTCCGCCTGTATTATTTCATCAAGGAGGAAAGGCAGATGCATTCAAAATTAAAACCCGGCTTTATTCGCTTGAACACGCTCGCGCTTGCGGCGGCACTCGCACTTGCCTGCACGCTTGCACTGCTTTTCTGCGGCTGTCAGTCGAAAGCGGAAAGGGAAAAGCTTGCCGAAGAAGGTCTCTTATATTATAAGAATCTTGATTTTAATAATGCAAAGCGCTGCTTCCTCACCTGCGGTGATTCGTATAAATACACGGAGTATCTTGAATCAATTGCCGAATATGAAAAGCTTTATGCTCAGGCGGTTGAATTGGTTTCTGCCGGCAAGCCGAACGAGGCGCGTGCGATATTTGTCGGAATTACCGGATATCTCAACAGTGCTGACTTTGTTGAATATATTGATTCGCTCAAAGTTCATTATGACAACGGCGTAAAGCTTTATGAAAGCGGCCGCTACCTCGAAGCATATTCAAGTTTTGCGGATGCATGCGGCTATGAATCAAGCGCGGCATACCTTCGGAACATTGAAGATCTTTTGAAAGTCTACAATGAGGCCGTTGAGCTTATGAACGTCGGCAATTACGAAGATGCTGTTTTGCTTTTTCAATCGCTGAACACGGAATTTGAAAATTCTGACGACCTTATTGAAACCTGCCGAAGTCGGCTTGCGGTAAGTCCCGTTCTGCTGAACAGCTTCATCAAAGCTTATAACTCAGAGTATTCTTCCGAGGGCATACGCATTGAGGCGGGCAGCACGGGTGAACCGGGCTCGCAATTTTCGCTCCGCGACACAAGAGGGATACTTTTTACGGGACTCACGGACGAGTTCGGAAGGATAACCTATATTACCTGCCGATTTGAACCCGAAGTTCTTGAATCTCTTGAACCCGGCAGCGTGTCAACAGTTGCGGCGCATTTTATCCACGCGCTGAACACGCATACATGCAGCCTCGATTCCGTAACGGCCGATATTTCATCTTACCTTAACGCGGGCGAAAACGGCAGGCTCTACGGCTGCATGAATGTATCAAGCCTTTCCGAAAGCAGCGGCGCATTCGTCATATCGGCAGGATACGAAAAATGACCCGCCCCGTTCACGCTTTTTTTCGCTTGGCGTATGTTCAAATTCATTCGTTAAAAGGCTTGAACTTTTTTTAAAAAACTGGTATACTTAGGCTCATGCCGAACAGCGTGAAATCAATGCGCATTCACGCTGTGCCGATTTGTTTTTTCGGAAACGATACGGCAATTAACAAAACAAACCCGAAAGGAATATCGTTATGAAAAAAGTCAATCGAATGATCGCAATCATGCTGTCTGTTCTTTTGCTTGCTGCCGCATTTTGCATGACAGCATGCAAGGACGACAAAAAAAACCCCGACACTCCCACGACCACCACGAAACCGAATCCGGGCAATGACACACGCAAAAACCCCAACACCACAACCGACCCCCGCACTCTCGTTGTTGAAACGAACTGGGGACTTGCTGCGGATACCGTTGTTATGACGCTCAATTTCAAGGGCAGCGAATACAAACTCACGGCAGGTGAACTTTATGCTCTCGGTGCCGAAAATGTTTCCGCACTCGACCAGACCAACGCACTCGTCAGGGGAGGCTCCATTAACGTCTTCAACGGAGTGAATCTCAAGGCCGTTCTCGATTCCGTCGGTGTTGATGTTTCCGATGCCGAAACCACCAACATATATTCGCTTGTACTCACCCAAGCCGGCGGCACCGAGCAGGATCTTTCCGACAAAATCTCCGCGCTGAGCCTTTTCGATTGCACGCTTGCATTTGCAAACAACGGAAAACCCATCGGTTCACCCGATAACGGCGGCTATTTCACTCTGCATACAACTGAACAGGGTTCTACGGATGTTGCCTATTCCGGCGTTACCGCAGTTACCATCAAGTAAACACTCTGCACTGTTCCGTTCCGGCGACAAATAAATCAAACCATAGGCAAAAGGGAGTTCGGCAATTGCCGTTCTCCCTTTTTTTGATTCAATTGCATGATTGTAAAAAAATACCGGTTTTTAAATGCCGCGTTTCGTGCATACGGCTGAGTCGGGCGGGCATAATAAGCCCATGAGGAAAAGAGCGAACGGAAAATTTCAGGAGCGGATCAAGCAAGACCATTCGAATGTGACGGATAAAAAATCCGCATTCACAACCGAAGGCAAAGGCGCGATCAAATCGGATGTGTTGGGCAGCTACACCGGCACCGCCGAGGATTATGAGGCTCCGGTGCAGGATGCGGACGATCTGTAAATGCCGCGGATGAACAGCAGCTCGCCGTCAACGGCGGCGCAGTGATGCAAATGTTCCGACCCGCAGGGCATTTCAACCGGATGCTTTCGATGTTCCCCCGAGTTGTACGGATGATTACCCCCATCCCGGGAAACCTTTGAATCGGGAATACCCCGAAAATTCGGATTTTACGGAAAGCCGAATCGAGTGTTCCCGAGTTTGTGCAGAGTGTTTCATGAAAACCCGAACGGAGCAGAGAACTTTTCTCATGATTTGTCCGCAATTGAAACTGCCGCAGTGATTGCATCTGCGGCAGTTTTTTGATTTTTGAATATGTAATGTTCAATGCACAGAGAGGGCACTCTGCTTAACGGCTACACAACATGCATGACCTTTTTTGCGATTGCAACCGCATCTTCAACGGAAATTGCGCCGTCGCAGTTATAATCCGAAAGCTCGCGCCGTTCCGGGTCAAACCCGTCCAGTCCGAGCGCGGTGCGCAGCGCCGCCATGCTGTCCGAAAGGGTAATTTTCCCGTCCATGTTCACATCCCCGCGAGCGGCATCCAGCCCCACGGCTTTCAACTCAACGTTGTCAATATAAGCGCAGTCATCAACACCCGCCGATTTGTCGTTTCCCTTTTCATAGCTCCAGCGGAAACAATACCTTCCGTCGATCGGTGCGGTGAAAATGTATTTCGTCCATCCCGTTTCGCCCGATATCTTCATCAAGACCTTTGTTCCGACGGTGCAGATAAACCTGTCCGTGTCAACCCCGCTGCTGACGCAGTAATCAAAACTCAGCGTGTCCCCCGCTTTCATCGTCACTGTCAGACGCAGATCGCTTTCTGAATTGTTTTCGCCCGCATTCGAGCTTACGGCAGCAATGCGTCCGCCGACAACGGTGTTGCCGACCATGCCTCTTGAAACTGTCGTGCTGCCGACAAACGGATCATCCGTCCCGGATGTGAACTCAAGTGAGCCGCCCGGAACGTTCAAAGCATAATTAAGATCGGTAATTCCGCTCTGTCCGTCAAGCAATTGAGAATCCAGCCATTCAATTCGTCCCGTAAGCCAATTGGTGAGAAAATTGACGCCGTGATCAAAGTTCTTTTCCCATTTTTCTTCGGTTGCGGCGGTGCAATTGTACAAATATGCCGCCTGTTCGTTGATAAGTGCAAAAAACTCCGGAATCAACGTGCTGCGGTATTCTTTGTAGCGCTGTTTGAACCGCGCCTGAAAATCCGGATAGTTGTGATACAACGCATTGAACCACGGAGCGGAACTGTTTATCGCAATGAACCCGACCGGTCCTCTTCCGCCGACGCAGTCCTCAACATCATTGTGTTCCGCACTGGCATTATTAAATGCCGTCAGCCCGAACGCAATATCAAAATCCCATATTGCGGTCATGTACAGCCTGTCGTCCTGACTCTGTTTATACAGATAGCAGCTTGTTTTAAAATTACCGTCGATGTTCTTTGTTATTTCCTGAATAATGATGTAATCTATCCATGAATCGACATCAATGTATTTTTGATAATCTTCGCCGCTTATTCCCATCACGGCATTATGAACGCTCTTCATGTGTTCCTCAAGGTATTCAAGCATTCGCGCCGTGAGTTCGGATGAAGCGGGTTCCGGCTGTTTAAGCACGAAATAATCCTGCGTCTGATTCGCCCAATACGGACAGTCGAACCACATATCCCGTGCAAAATCAACCTTCATCGCAATATCCTTTTCGATGAAATAACCGCCCGTTATATCGCTCTCATCCGCTTCGTCAATATCGATTTTTGTGCTTTCAATGCCCGGACGTTCTATGAGGATATAAATTCCGTTGTATTCTCCGTTAAAATAAACGTCAACGAATTCGCATTTCGGAACATAGTCCATGCCCGAAAGCAATGCACCGGCTTTGTATGTCACAAGATTGCGCATCAGGGAGGGATCCGAGTAACTTGCAACGATTGCATACCGCTTTGTTGCCGGAATATCGAGCAGCGATGTTTTTTGTTCCAACTTAATCGAATAGGGCTTTTGCGGCTGCGTCCAAGACAGATTTCCGCGCCCCTTAACATAGCCCGAGCCGCTGAACTCGCCGCTTGAATACTTTTTCGTTCCGAGAGTCAAACTGAAATTTGCAGACACCCAATTATCCTTGCCGATAAGCGAAAAATCGTTTAAGGTTGTGATATCCAGCCGCGGAAGGGATTCAACTGCGGCATAAATTCCCAAGAGATATAAGTCAGAGAATGCCACGCTCTCCCCTGCGATTGCGGAAAACGAAAAACGTATGCTCGCATCGCTGTTGAGCAATATGGTTCTTCGCGCCGGATTGCTTGGGAAGAACACGCTGTATTTATCGTTATAGCTCCAGCCCTCCGCAAACCTTGCAACGAGGGTCACCGTTTTTGTTTCCGCAAACGTGAAAACACCTGAATGCAGGTTGCCGCGCAGAACCGTTTCGCTGTATTCCAAAGTTACCCCATCCGAATGTCGGGGCTTGATCTCGTATTCAACAACTCCGTTTGAATCCTCTGCATATGAAGTAATCCCGCCCGCTTCCGTCTCGGTTCTTGCGCCGGCAGGCAGAGAGCAGAGCACAAACAGCAATGCTGTTATCGCACACAGTGCGCGCCTGCAAAGCTTGTTCACAAGCAACTCCTCCGAAAATAGAATTTTCGCAAACATACCGATTATTTTAGCATATTTCACGGTTCATTTCAACCCATTTCCAAACTCATATCGTAATTTTTCGACTTTTGTCACAGAATATTCGAATTCTGCACTCATTTTTCGCATTTTTTTGCCGCCTAATCGCACATGAATACTTAATAAGTGATGAATTCAATGTATTTCCCGGGAAATTTTGCAGGATCACCTTTTTTTGAAAAAGGCGTTGACAAAACCGTCGCTGCTGTATTATAATCAATAGCACAGTTGTGGCAACTGATTCAGTACGAACGGAGGTGGACTTTTTTGCAGATTGATAAATTTTCTCGAACACCGATTTATGAACAGGTCATAGACGGCATTGAGCGAGAAATACTTACAGGCGAGCTGAAACCCAATTCGCCCGTCGCATCCGTGCGCGCATTGTCGGTGCAGTTTTCCGTGAATCCGAACACGCTTCAAAAGGCTTATACCGAACTTGAGCGGCGCGGACTTTGTTACAGCGTTCCCGGCAGCGGGAGGTTCGTTTCGCCGGACGCAATGCAGCGATTGCACGAAGCACGCAGCAAACTTCTTGACGAAATAACCGCACTTTCCCGTGAGCTTAAGCTGACAGGTTTCAACAGGGCGGATGTTATCAACGCAGTGAACAAAGCCTATGATGAAAACATTATCGAAAACAACCAAACGGAGGAAAAATGACATATGATTAAAGTAACCGACCTTTCAAAAAACTTTGGCGAACTCAAAGCATTGGACAAAGTCAGTTTTTCTGTTCCAAAGGGCAGCATATTAGGGCTTGTCGGGGCGAACGGTGCGGGTAAATCCACTCTTATGCGCATAATTGCGGGAATTTACACTGCGGATGACGGTTCCGTGCTCATTAACGATGAACCGGTCTATGACAATCCCGCCGCAAAAACGCACCTCGTTTTTGTTCCGGACAGAATGCACCTTACGGGAGGCGGGGCAACGATCGAACGCATGGCAAATTTTTATGCTTCATGCTACCCCAAGTTCTCGTTTGAAAAGTTTGATGCGCTGCTCAACATTTTTAAGCTCGATAAAAAACGCCGCGTTCGTTCCCTGAGCAAAGGTATGGTGAGGCAGGTGCAGACGGTGCTTGCGCTGAGCTGCAATGCGGATGTTCTTCTTTTTGATGAAACCTTTGACGGACTGGATCCGATTGCGCGCAACATTGCCAAACGTCTTATTTATCGCGATATGTGCGACTTCGGTTCAACCGTCATTATGACCAGTCACTCCCTGCGCGAACTTGAGGACACTTGCGATCGGTTTGCAATGCTGTATCAGGGTAAAATCGTTTTTCAAAATGACCTTGCCGATGCTAAATCACAGCTGTTTAAGGTTCAGCTTGCATTCGCAAGAAAGGTTACGCCGGAGGACTTCAAGGATGTTGAACTGCTTTCTTTCACCAAGCAAGGCAGCATTGTATACGTTCTTGTGCGCGGCGAAGCAGCCGAAACCTCGGCAAAAATCGAAGCGTTGAAGCCGCTGATAATGGATATGCTTCCCTTATCAATCGAGGAAGTTTTTACATATGAACTGTCTTCCCTCGGCTACAATTTTGATGAAATCAAATAAGGAGAATCCAACCATGAGAAAGAATCGCGTTCCGTTTTTCAGCAAATCCTACTGCCGCGAAATGCTGAGGGAGTTTTCAACCACGGGAATCGTATTTGCATCGATCGAATTTGTTGCATCCATGCTGTCGTTTTTCGGGATTACGCAAAACCTTCTGTCAATGCTGCTCTTCGGTGCAAATGTGTATATCCAATCTTCCGCCGTAAGTTACGTCAGTCTTTTCTGCTTTGTTGCCGGATTTGTTTTTGTTGTGAAGCACCTGGTCCGCTCCGCATGGGATTTCCGCGGAAGCATTCCTGTCGCAAAACGAACCATGCTCATTTCGGCCTTCACCGCAATGCTTGCGTGGGCGGGCATTTGCGCCGCCGCAAACATTCTCGGAGCATTCGTCGGCAGCCTTGTTTCAACAATTTCCAACTCATCCGTCCTTGTTCCGAGTTTCGCCATGGTTGCGGAGGCGATCGGTGAGTCACTGCTTCGCGGATTGATGCTGTTCGGCGGCTTTGTGCTTGTTTTTTCGCTGTCCACACGTACTTTCCCGACCATTGTGCTTGCGTTCGTTTGTCTTCTTCTGCCGAACATTGCATACAATGCGCTCATGAACAACACCGAATCAGCCTTCACGTTTACGGAGCTGCTGTTCCCCGTCAGCCCTGCCGCGTCAACATTTTTGAACTGTCTTGTTCGCGTTCTGTGCTGTGCGGCGGTTCTGATTGCTGCATATTTCGCTTTTGTCAATGCGCAGGCGGAAACAGCGGGCAAACCTGCAAGAACCCGCTGGATCCACGTTCTGATAAGCATCGGCTTTGCACTCACCGCATCGCTTATGTTCACGGAGAATGTGTTCTATCCCGACGTTTATTCGGGCAGTCCCCAAATTGCATGGAATCATCTCATCGCACCCGCAATTGTCGGAGTTGTTGTGTATTTCGGGTTCAGCTGGATCACACTTCGCAGCTTCAAATCCGCAGTAAAGCGGCTGATGTTCTTCCCCGCCGTGCTTGCGGGAATCGCAATCGTTCTGCTTTGCTCGGCGGCAATGACAAGTGCCTCCGAAAAAATCGAAATTCGCGCAAGCAATATCGAATACGTCACCGTGCAGGGCGGATTGATTCCTTCTTCGGGCTTTTACTCGCTCTGTTGGCGCGGCGACAAGGATTCGGAACGCATGAAGCTTCATGATGAAATGCTTTTTGACTACTGTGAACAGCTTTCAAAAGCTGATTTCGATTATATTTCCACCTATGCGTATACGTCATCCGAATCGCAAATAATCGGACATTCCCTGTTCAATCCATCATCCGTCATAAGATCCGTAGACCGTTTCGAAAACACCGTTACCCTCGCCATAAAACTCAAAAGCGGGCAGACATATTATTATCCGGCCTCCCTTGATTCATATGACTATTTGTGGAAGAACGAAGAGTTTACGCTGCGCGACATTCTATTGATGAACACGGATTATGTTGAAAGCAATGTCAACCTGTCCCGATTCGAAAACGGAAAAGTCGCCCTGCCGCACGGGCTTGACGCAAGCTTCCATGACACGCTTATGCGTGAGCTGAAAGCTCTGGATTCCGACAAGCTGTTGCACCAGTTCGGCATCGGCGGTGAGGACGACGGAGACTCGGCGGAATTCATGAATCCATGGAACTTTATGGAAAGCGGTGTATTCGGCAACGATTTCCAATTCGCAGTGCTTTCCGACATAAGCGGAAACTATTGCCGCGTTGTTGCTGTTGATGAAAACACTCCCGAATCTCTTCGTATGCTTATTTCTTACGAAAACAGGAAAACGGAGAAAAAACGCGGATTCAATGAAACGCTCAATGCACTTGAAAGCGGCTCGTTCAACATTGTCGGCGGCTCGATTTCAGGTTTGGATGACATATTCCAAAGCAATTTTGTCTATTTCAATGTTGACGGCATGAATCCTCCGACGCTTGCGCAGCAGGCTTATGTAAACCGCGAAACAATCGATACTCTGTTGAATTGCATTGAACAAAGCCGCGGCAAAACACCGGAGCCGGGTCAGCACGTTCTGTCCGTGTGGTTCAGCACGATAGCTTCCGGCAGATACAACAGTGAGCTTGACGATGGAATGTATGATAAAAGTTTCATCGATGATTACGGTTACATCGACAGATACACTCTGTCCGAACTCGGAATTGAGTATTCCGATGCCGGCACTCTGCACTACTTCATCTTTGTTGATGATGCAGCTTACAGCAGGATTCTTCAGCTGTTCAGCAACATGCACGGCGGTGTTGCGGATGCATAAGCATCATAACGGACTTCGGAATTCAAACAAATAAGACCGATGCTAAACAGCGTCCGTCCCAACATACGGGGCGGACGCCTTGCTTTTTTTGAACGAGGGTGATCCGAGGAGTGCCGAACATTACATTTCCCGGCTCAAGCGAAGCTGGCTTATGCAGAAAGCATGATTTTTGTGTGCAGCAAACGGACTTGTTCATGTTTGCTGTTCTCGTACTGTCCTTAAAAGCAGTTCTCCCTGTGGAAACAGCCGAAACAGTCCATTTTAGATTCTTCGATTGTACCTGCTTTCAAGTCTGAAGGTGTCCAAATTTCCGGACTAAAGAAGTTTATGACTTGAACCGCAAAAACTTTTTGCTTTGCTCTGAAAATGCAGTGCTTATTCGCTGAGCAGCCAATCGATGAGACTCTCGGATTTGATTCCGTCATAGGAAGTATCAAGACCCGGTTCAAGAGACAACACGATTTTTTCGTAGTTGTCGCGGATACTTTGCAGCGGTGCAAGTTCCCGCTTGCGTACATCTTCGCTCATCATCGACTCCGTTACCTGGATATACATTTTCTCATCGGCGGTCGTTGCAATGAAGTCAACCTCCGCATTGCCGATTTTGCCAATCGCTGCATCATAGCCACGGCGAAGCAGCTCAAAGTAAACGACATTCTCGATGGCATGACCGCTGTCCCGATTACGGAAACCCAGCAGACAGTTGCGAAGTCCGATGTCAACGATATAGTATTTTCCGAGTGTACGGAGGTAGGCTTTGCCCTTGATATCAAAGCGTTTGATCTCGTAGAAGAAGTAGCTCTCCAGAAGCGCATTTACATATGCCTGCACCGTATGGGCGCTGGGTGCGCCTTTGCGCTTGCCGTCCTCCAGAAGACCTTCGTTTACCAAAGTATTGCCGATAGAAGCAATCGACACGCTGGAGCCGATATTATCCGCAAGGAACAGGATGATCTTACGAAGCAGCATAGGGTCTGTGATCTGCTTTTGACCTCTGCGTTTTTCTCTCTCCAGAATGTCACGAATCACGACTGTGGAATAGATGCCGTCGAGAAGCGACAGTGCCTTTTCCTGTTCCAGCCCAACATCGGCGATTCCGGGCATTCCACCGAAGCGCATATAGGCGTCAAAAACTTCTCGCAGTTCGTAGCGTTCACCGTTCTTATCAAATACCTGCTTGCGGAGTCCACCGAGAGCACTCTGCGTTTCGCGAACCTCAAAACCGTGAAAATCAAGGAACTCACGGAAAGAGAGAGGCAGCATTTTGATTTCGACGCACCTCCCGGAGAGATAGGTTGAATACTCTGAAGAAAGAAGATAGGCATTCGACCCGGTAACATAGATGTCGCAGTCAAGATCCACACGGAAGGCGTTTACAGCATCCTCCCACGCCTCGATCCGTTGCAGCTCATCAAAGAAAAGGTACATCCTCTTTCCTGTGACAACGCGCTCTTTTACATAGTGGTAAATATCATCGGCGCTCATCCCTCGGAAATCGAAGGATTCAAAATTCATCTCGATGATCTGCTCCGGCTGAATACCGGTATCTTTCAAATGCCGAACCATCAGCTTTAACAGGCTGGACTTGCCGCAGCGGCGAATGCCGGTGATTACCTTGACCGGCTCCGTATCCTGAAAGCCGATCAGTTTATTTAAATAGCTGTCACGCCTCTTAAGTTCATGGGAATCTATCATGTCTTCACACCTCCTGCGCTATTAGTATAGCACAAATCAGCGAAAAAACCAAGCAAATGCATCATAGTGCAAAAACTTTAAGTTTTCGACCGATTTTGCAGAGCTGAATTGACAGCAGTCCGTTTGTTTTGGAACCGATGCAGCAAACCCCTTATTTTTTGAATCGACTGCGCTTAAATTCGGTTTTAATTCAGCGTTTCAATCGTGTAAAATCACTCGGATTCGGTTATGTAACCCTCTTTCATCAAAGTTGAAACAAAGGCAGAAAACCCCGACTGCGCTTCATCACGAGAAATCTCATACTCCTGCATGACAGCGCAAATAATGCTTTCCGAAGCAAGACCCTTTTCAAGCCCGCGCCAAATAAATGCACCGGATTCCGAAAGTTTCCTGAGCTGCGGCAGTTTTCCCCGCGCCTCACCAACGGCAGCAAGCAGGTATTCATCACAAACTTCAACATAAACCGCATTCGGATTAACTCTGTATTCCATAATAAACTTTCAAACCCCCCGTTCGGTCGATTATCCTTCAAAAGCACCCTTCAAAAGCCGAATGATTCCAAACACTGCATCGCTAATTGTCAGCGCAGCAAATTTCGCTTTCAAGCGTCCTTCGGCAAAGCTCGGCCGATGCTCCGTCCCCGCGATTTCGGAGCAGCCAAACCGGCGTGCGCTCAAGTATACGTTCCGTATATCGCGCTGCAAAACGCACCTGTTCCGCGTTGTCGCACGGAATTATGAATTGCAGAAACAGCCGCACGCCCGCTTCTTTCGGAGACAAGCGTTTAATTGTGTTTTGCTTATCCTGAGCAAGAAACACAATGCCGCCGAGAGGCGCCGTGCGCAGCTGCCGCATGTTTTCCTTCCCCGCCCACGGCGAAGCCGAAACAGTTACATACTGTTTTTCAAAATTCAGCACGGGCTTGTCGCCGTTCAGCATTTCCACTTCATTCGGGAAAAGGCGTTTCCACTGCTTATAATGCGTTGTTTTTCCCACTCCGCTCGGAGCGCAGATGAGCCATGCCTTTCCGCACCACACGAAGCAAACCGCATGAATGATTGCCCGCCCGTGCGGAAGAAGCGCGGCGCAGGCCTTGGTGCAAAGCTCAAGATCTTCAATGCTTTCGGGAAGCGTTCCCGGTTCGTAACCGCGTGCGGCGCAGGCGCATTGCTCCGGCGTGATTTCAATGCAGGCGCAGGGTTTTTTTTCCGTTTGAAAATCCGCATATCTATCGCGGAACATTTTGTATCTGAGCGTCAGCTCAAGCGGGATGCCCGCAAGCTCGATATTGATTTTTTCCATCCTGTTCCGTGCCTCCGTTCAGCTCTTTTGCAGTGTCCGTACGCATCCGCAGTTATGTTGAAAGCGGCGGAGCAGCATCTGCCCCGTCGCCTTCGTGTCAATTGCATCGATTTCATGAATTTCATGAATTATGCAATCATCATGGTTTTATATGTTACGGATTGACGATGTTTCCGAAGTTATCAAAGTAGATAACAGTTCCGTCGCCAAGGGTCATAACGTTCAGATTCTCACCGATTGATTCAATGATTGCGCCGCTGGGCTGCCCCATGGGAGCGATAACGGGCTTGCCGTCATCGGTGAAAACGGTGTTGAGGGTCGGATTAAACTTCTTCATGCGTATTATCCTTCCTTTCGCTTATTCGGTGATTCCGTACCAATTGTAGGTAAGGGTGCGGGTCTCGCCGCGAACGGTCGTGCCGTCCATCGTTACCCAATAGGGGGTGATGTTGAGCCTTGCGCCGTAGGTCACGCCGTCGAAAGCGTAATCGCAGGTCATGAGCAGAGCGTTGTTTGCAACTTCCCTGCCGAACAGGCTGCGAGCGGTGCGGAAACCGTAGCGGGTGCTGTAATCGGAAACGGAAATCTTTTCACCGTTAACGATGAATCCGGTCTCTGCATAGTTGTTGCCATCGATTGCGGAAACAAGGGTCAGGCTGCGGAGCCTGAAGAAGCCGCTGCGATAGTAGCGAAGCCCGAGATAGGAATCGGAAACGTACTTTGCATAAACATCGATGCTTTCGGTAATGTTCGAAAGCTCTGCGGGAACGGTGCATGCTTCATCCGCGAACCAGCCTGCAAAGAGCTTGCCTTCAACGCCGATATAGTCGAGCTGAACCGCGTTGTTCTCCGCTGCAACGGTGTAAAGCGTTTCGCCGTCGTGAACGGTGACGATATTGCCCTGAACAGGTTCATCAACGGGATTGATGGGTGCTCCGTTTGCAAAATAGCTGTTCATCAGAACGAGCATGTTCTCCTGCTGTGCATCGTCAACAAAAGCGTTTGCAATGCCGCTTGCAACAGTTTCGACAACTTTGAACTTCTTGTGGTTACCGTCAGCATCCGAACCTGGGCCGTAATACTTTGCGGTGCGGGTCTGCGGTGCAACCTTAACGCCGTCAAGGGTGATCCAATAGGGTGTGAAGGTGATTTCAGCGTCTGCATTCTGCCAATAGGTGTTCTTATCCATGCCGTAGCAGGCAAGGTATCCGTGGGTCTTGCCGATGTTAACTTTTGAAACGTTGTACACATCGCTTGTGCCGTTGTTTAAATCGACTTTTACGGTGTCGTAAACATAGCACTTGCTGCCGGTAAGAACCTGAGTGCTCTCAACGCCGGACTCATTGATATAGGTCTCGGTGAACTGCTTTGCGGGCAGGGTCTCGCTGCCGACCATGAAGCCGACTTCCCTGTAATTCAGGCGATCGACCGGGGTCACAAGGTAGAAGCCGGTAACGTCAACGGTGTTTTCGGAAACATGATTCCAGCAGCTGAGGTTCCTCGGGGAGAGGAACTGTGCGTCCGCTTCCCAAATATAATAGGTATCACCTGCTGTGGGAGTGAACGCGGTTGCATTCTGTCCTGGATCAAAGTTCTGAACCTCTTCACATGCTTCATCGCTGAATGCGCCGCCGTAAATGAACCCGTTCGAAACAACGGAAGTCAGGTTGAACTGCTCAACGGTATGGGTGGTGATTTTCTTCACAACGGCATGGGTTTCGGTTTCGTCAAACTGAACATGCGCCACGTTGAAGCTCTGAGTGTATGCGAACCAAACATGCTGGTTGGAGTTCGCTGCGGTGAGAGTTACGGTTGCCGCGTCGCCGACGGTGAGACTGCCGTCGTTGATAATGTACCTTCCGTAGTAGTTGTAACCTGTAAAATCGGTCTTCGCAACGGTGTACTGTGTGTTGTAGCTGAGGCCGGTGGAGCCGTTTGCTTCAAAATAAGCTGCGGGCTGAACCTGCTTTGCAAAGGAGGGGCCATCAACGACCTGACCAAGCTCGTTGATGGGTTCGCCCTTTGAATTGACCTGATACCAATGAACAAGTATCGCGCCGCCGCCAACGGTGACCTTCGGAATCGGGAAATCGCCGACAGTGTCATCGCCGCGGTAGTTAATGTAGCTGAAGGTCGTCCTCTTGTTCGTGTCAAGAACATCGCCGGTGGGGGGATTATAGCCGTCACGGATGCCGACTTTGTATTTCATGATGGGGTTGTCGCCCTCACGAACGCTGCCGACGGTCCAGCTGATGGCGCGGGTCTCAGCGTCATAGGTCGCCGTACCCTGGCTGATGTAAACGTCCGCATTGCCGTCGGTGTAAACATTCAAATCGGTAGTGATAACGGGAGCTGCGCCGCTGAAGTTGAGCTGAACATGTTCGCCCATGGGGTCGTAAACAACGCCGTTACGTGCAGCGATCGCAATGCTGCCCGCAATGGATGTGAAAGCGGTGGTCAGCTTTTCCTCAACATTATCGGCTGAAGCGATTGCGTAGTAATCCTTGGTTGCATCGGTTGCACAGGTCTTAAGGGTGTTTTCGCCGTTAGTGCCTGCCTGCAAAGCAACGGAATAGATGGTGGTTCCGGCTGCCTTTGCCTGGTTTGCTTCCCAAATGGTTGCAACGCCGTTGTCGGTTCCGCTTTTGGTCGTTGCCGTTCCGTCAAGATTATAAACATACTTTTGAGTCGTAGTTCCGCCGTGTTCGGGGCAGGTTGCAGTAACCCGCGCATTATAGTCCAGTGTAAAGGAGCTGCCCGAACCGATGACGGTTGTGTAATCGGGAGCAAATGCACCGATATTTGTGATTTTGCCGCCGCGAGGACAACCGAGAGACGTCCAAGCTTCGCAATTTGCATACGTTGCCGCCGCAGCAAACGGGTGGCTGAAAGTTGCTTCACCGTCGGAAAGAATGACGATGTTTTTGAGTCCTGCGGAGCTTGTGTTCAACAGCTCCTGAGCCTTGTGGATACCCGCCTGCTGGTTGGTGCCGCCGTTTGCATATGTTGCCGCATCAACAGCCGCCTCAAAAGCAGAAAGCTCGGTCGCATCGTAAAAATGGCCGTTGTTGTATGCGGTTGCCTCGTTGATGAAGGTGACGATTGCAATGCGGGTCGTGCTGCCTTCCGTTAGAAGCTTCTGTCCGAAAGCTTTAGCCGCTTTGCGAGTATTTGCAAGCTTATCGCCTTCCATACTGCCGGAGCAGTCAATAACCAACACAACGTCAGATGTTGTTTCGAAGTTTTTGCCCTGAATGCCGAGGGTAACTTCCCAGAGATTCGTCTCGCCTTCAACTGCGGCGGCGTCTTTATTGAGCTTTATGGAGCCCGGCGCCGGCCAAACGGGCTGCGTGCCGCCCGCTGCTTCGCCTTCCGCCGAAACGACGGAGAATGCTGAGAACACAGTCAGCATCATCAGCATTGCCATGAAAAAGGCGGAGATGCGTTTGAGTTCTTTCATTAATAAGTGCCTCCCATTAATAATATCTTGCACACATGTGCTGCACTGCAACGCAAAACTTGCCTCGCAGCACGGCGGGATCGGGAAACTGCCCTGTTCCCGCATGTGCAATGCAGCCATGCATGACTGTATAAAGCTGCCGCAGCGCACGAATCTTTTGAATCAGCCCGTTCCGCATTCGGATGATGCTTCCGCACAGGCGAAACATGCTTAACGAAACCGAAACGGCACTGAATGTTAATGCTCCGTGCAGCTGCGAATACAGCATTATATTTTGTTTAACGTCTCAATCCGAACCCCGCATCCGCTTCCGTTCCCCCCGGTCCGTTGTCGGATGATTCCCGCCGTACGCAAAAATACGCACCGACGGGTGTTGTCTTTCAAATCAGCATTCCGCAAGCACACATATTATACATTGAATACAGACGCGTGTTTTAATCTGGATCCTTTCAAATCGGACTGCGCACTGATTTATCGGCTTCTGTGATTGAATTTTGCTGCGGGAAAAAACGCTGTGAGTCGTGCAGGATCGCCGCAGTTCATTTGACATATCCAGTGTATCACGCTGTTTTCAGTTTGTCAACACCTAATCATCTGAATTTACCTGCTTTCTTTTGCCGAATTTGGCAGAAAACTGTCCTTTTGTGCTTGCGTTGTGCATTTTTCCGTACTGAGATTATTTTTTCATGTTTAAGACACATTTTTGCCGTATTTTGTTTAACGACTCTGTTTTATATCAGCACTTTGCGTTCCGTGCGCACATATGATTCCGAGTCTAAATATATTTGTTTTTCGGTGTTCCTGCGGGCAAAATATGCTTGCAAACCGTTCACGGCCATGGTATAATGACTCGGTATGAAATAACTCACCCGTGCGGATTTTCGGGGCTGTGCCGCTCTGCGGTTCTCCGGAAAGATGATGCACGGGGCGGAAATAAAAACAGGAGGTTTTAGTTATGTCAGTTATTTCTATGAAGCAGCTTTTGGAAGCAGGCGTACATTTCGGTCACCAGACCCGCCGTTGGAACCCCAAGATGAAGGAATACATCTTCACCGAGCGCAACGGTATCTACATCATCGACCTTCAGAAAACCGTCAAAAAGATTGACGATGCTTACAATTTCGTTCGCGATGTTGCGATGAACGACGGCACCGTTCTTTTTGTCGGCACCAAGAAGCAGGCTCAGGAGAGCATCGAACAGGAAGCAAAGCGCTGCGAAATGTTCTATGTCAACCAGCGTTGGCTCGGCGGTCTTCTCACCAACTTCAAGACCATCCAGACCCGTATTGCAAAGCTCAACCAGATCAACAAAATGGAAGCGGACGGCGATTTCGATCTTCTCCCCAAGAAGGAAGTCATTCAGCTCTGCGCTCTTCGTGAAAAGCTCATGAAGAACCTCGGCGGTATCAAAGAAATGAAGAAACTGCCCAGCTGCATGTTCGTTGTTGACCCCCGCAAGGAGCATATCGCCGTTATGGAAGCACGCAACCTCGGTATCCCCATCGTTGCAATCGTTGACACCAACTGCGATCCCGATGATGTTGACTATGTTATCCCCGGCAACGACGACGCAATCCGCGCTGTCAAGCTCATCGCTTCCAAGATCGCCGATGCAGTCCTTGAAGGCAAGCAGGGCGAACAGATGACCGATGCCGCTGTTGATGCAACCATCGACAACGATGCTGCCGACGAAGCAGATAACTTCTAAGTTCAATCATTCAACCATGATTTTTCCGCGGAGAAGCCTGCCGGGCTTCCTCCGCTCGAACGTAACATTGATTAAATGCGGGCAAATATCAGGGCGTTCCGCGCTCGGTTCCCGCTTTAATCAGCGATTGCATTATAACTACAGGAGGATATTTTAATGGAATTCACCGCTAAAGACGTAATGGCTCTGCGCGAGCGTTCCGGCGCAGGCATGATGGACTGCAAAAAGGCACTCAAAGAGTGTGACGGCGATATTGAAAAGGCTCTCGACTATCTGCGCGAGAAGAGCCTTGCTGCATCCGCAAAGAAGGCTTCCCGCATTGCGGCAGAAGGTATTGTTGACTGCTTCGTTTGTGAAAAATGCGGCGTCGGCGTCATCATCGAAGTCAACTGCGAAACCGACTTTGTTGCAAAGACCGACGATTTCAAAAACCTTGTTGCTTCCCTTGCAAAGCATGTTGCAAAGAAGAATCCCGCTTCCGTTGAAGATATGATGGCTCAGTCCTTCTCCGAAGACGAGAGCAAGACCGTCAGCGACGTTATCAACGGCGCAGTTGCAAAGATCGGCGAAAAGATCACCATCCGCCGCTTCAATCGCGTTGAAGGCATCGTTGATACCTATGTCCACCTCGGCGGCAAAATCGGCGTACTTCTTCAGATCAGCAACAATGAGTTCCCCGCTGTTGCACACGATGTCGCAATGCAAATCGCGGCTGCAAAGCCCACCTGCCTCCGCAAGGAAGACTGCGACCAGGCCGAACTCGAGCATGAGCGCGAGATTCTCCGCGAACAGGCAAAGAACGATCCCAAGCCCAAGCCCGCTGCAATCATTGAAAAAATGGTTGAAGGCCGCATCGAGAAGTATTATAAGGAAGTCTGCCTGCTTGAGCAGCCCTTCGTTAAGAACCCCGATGAGAGCGTTTCTCAGATGATCAACGGCAGGTTCGAAGTCATCGGCTTCACCCGCTACGAAATGGGCGAAGGTCTCCAGAAGCGCACCGAAGACTTTGCGGCAGAAGTTATGGCTCAGACCAAGAAGGCATAAGTTTGCTTTAATATCCGCTGTTTATTCCCTAATTGAATAAACTTTGCACTTAAACAGGCTCCCCGCAGCAAGCTGCGGGGAGCCTGCTGTTTAATCCCAACACAGTGTTCTAAACCCCTTATTGTTGCGGCAGCAACCCAAACCCTTGAATGAAATTGAATTCCGAAATGAATTTAAAGCCGCATTTCAATTTATCTGTATTGAAAAAGTCGCCATAGTCTGTTATAATACCGTAGGTAAGGTTTTATTTCTTTCTGACGCAAAAGGCAGGAATCAAACGGTTACGGGAACTCGGTCATTTTCGCATGTGTATTGAAACATACTTTCGCAATTCACGAGGATTCCGCGTGCTTTCCGTTTGCCGCAGCATCTGAATCGGATTCACAAATCATAAACAGCAATGATTTCATTGCCGCACATTTCGCCGTTTTCAACAAAGCCGTACTTTCTGTAAATCTCTCTTGCGCGCACATTTTCGGGTTCATATGAAAGCCAAACTTTATCCGCTTTTCCGAACGGATACGTGCGAATCAGCGCCATTGCTGCGTCCAATGTCTGCCTGCCGAAACCTTTGCCCTGATACTTTTTATCTATCATCAGCCTCCACAGACTGTAGTTTTTCTTTATCAATTCACTTTCTTTCTCGTTGCCGACGGTGCCTTTGCCGATCATGATAAAACCGACAAGCGTTTCATCATTATAAACTGCCAACGGCAGCGCATTGCCGCCCTCGTTTCTTGTTGCATAGGCTTCCGCCAGACTCTGTATGTTTTCTGCAACAAAATCCTTTTGTTCTTCAAAAGGTTCCAGTGTGCAAACTTTCCATATGTTTGCATTTGTAATTTCTTTAAAGTTAATCATAGTCAAATTTATCCGATTGCAACTCCTGTTTCCGTTAAACTTTGTCAAAAATCAAAACTGCATGGTTTCATCAAGCGTTTGAACCGAACAGCCCTTGCTTTCATAATAATTCAGCATTTCGGGCAGTTTCTTCTTATCGTAACTTGTGATGCAGTCAGACAGCACGCACCGTTGTCCGCTTTTCGCCATGTTACAGATGGTGATGACAATCATCAAAGACAGCGAAAGCAAAGAAGAAATTCTGAAAAAGCCGGAAGCCCTATTGGATAAATAAGTAAGGCAACCGGCTACCACACGAACGGGGCGGAACTTGCCGCCGCCCTTTCGTGCCTGCATTGTATCATGTCTTGCCCCGTAAATCAAGAGAGGACGTGATTATTATCGGCGAGAAAAAAATGGGAAGGCCCACAGTAAACCCGCGTACCGAGAAAATCGGCTTTCGACTGTCAAAGCAGGAGATCGAAGATATTGAGAAGTGCG
>ULQM01024350.1_pt1 | contig 25362 bp, 26 predicted proteins | sample 1954451 | NCBI WGS metagenome assembly ULQM01 (sample SAMEA4835655, study PRJEB28245) | human gut metagenome | biome: gut microbiome; material: fecal sample | place: Denmark | collected 2008 | reverse complement strand
CAGAATTAAGTACGCACTAAATTAATTCCGCCAACGGGTAATAATAATCTTCTCATATAAATGATTTTATTAAGTTGATTTATATTTTCATTCATCTCTCTCCTACAAAATAAGCATCCGTATCATCATCCGTCAATATAAAATTCCGACCACTCATGTGATGCGTCATACAAGCCCACACGTAAGCAACCATGATTCGCATAATACTTAACAACGTCATGTGATGTCTGAAAACGACATACATTACTCACCTTAGATTGCCTGGTCTTCTCTCCTCATTACTCCTCACAACAAAATAATAATGAACAGCACATCAAATATTGCCGAAAGACAAACCGGATATTCTCTTAACTTATCAATACCATAATAACATGAATAAACTACGATTTTATCACGCAATAATGATATATTATTGATGCTGCCAGTTCACATTATTCTGTTTTTCCTTTAGTCTTTTTGCAGATAACCGGTTTATGGTTGTAAAGGTAAGCAAATTTTCATAAACAAAAAGCATTTTGGTTAAGATATTTTAATCTGACCATAAAAGTTTTACAATGTAAAACAAAAATGACATTTATTTATCAAAAAATCCATATTTTACCCCATTTTCATTACAAATGCGCATAAAAGCATTTATTAACAATACACTTGTTCATCAGAGACACGTCCAACCTATTAACATTAAATCACGTTTCCGACTCATGTTTTCCGAACAAACCACCATGAACGCAGTTTGCCGGCGACTCAAGACTGGATCTTCGACACCGGACGGCACCATACACAAGCCCATTCACCGCCGTCTGACCACCGGCATGATATACATTATTATATTTATATACACACGTCATTCCATTTACATAAAACCAACCGTTCATCTCACCGGCCCGGACATCCGGGATGATACTGACCTGCCGTCTGCATCGCATTAACCGGTACAACTCTCGACACGGCGTATCCCGACAGCCACGCGCAACGATAATAAAGCCTCTTTCCACCGCCGCGCTACGCCACCGCGACCGGTTTTCCGGACACGCCAAACCGCAACTTCCCCAATACGCCAAACCGATGCGCAACGGTTATCTGTCAGCATTAAGAAAGACCGTTACGGCATTGCATAAATATGCAGAAAACGGAATGAGGAAATGAATAAATATACAGCATAACTCGAAAATACGCGCGTTTTTTCGTCCGACTGCTCCTTCGGTCGCAAATACGCGAGTTTTGAAGGGTTTTGTTATCTGCTTGACAGACAGCAGTTTACGCATTATGGCAATCTGAAGACGAACTTACGGGTTTGCAAAAGAGCCCATTTCGGGTTGCGATATAGGCTCTTTCAGGCCCCGATATGGTGCTTTTCGTGTCATAATATGGTGCATTTCGCAAACCGAAAGAGCCCATTTCGCAAAACCACTGTTTTTTTGCGACGTTTTGATGAAGAAAGAACCGGTGCGGAAAAGGCTCTTTAACGCATTGCGACGGGGTAGCTTTCGGGCTGCATTTTTCTATTTTGCAAAAAATTTTTGTCAAAATATTTTACCGTCAAAAGCGTATAAATATACAGTTCCGAAGCGAAAAGGCCTTTATCGGAACAATGTTCTGCGATGGTCATAAGGACTATGAAAACATCTGCCTGCGTGTCCGACTCAACACTCTTGTCGCCTTATCTGCATATTACCCACGCTGTGCGCCAGCGCAGACCACGAAAATTCACTTCCGCTTGCTGCTTTGAGTACATTTTCATATCTTTGTAAAATATAAGATGTGGTTCGGCAGTGACAAATACGGAAAAACTTCGTTTCTCCTCTTTGTCATTGCACTCGCCTTTCACTATCCCTTATAAAAACTGACCTCAAACCGCAATTCACACTATGGCGAGCACAATAGAATTTGTAGAGTTCGTATGTTCACAACTCTCAGAGCTGGGCAATGTGCGCCACCGCAAGATGTTCGGCGAATATATGATTTATGTCAATGAGAAGCCGGCAGTGCTGGTATGCGACGACATAGCATATATAAAGAAAATCCCTGAGGTGGCAGATATGATGGCAAACGCCGAATGTGGCACGCCATACGACGGCGCGAAGGAGCACTACATACTGGATGTGGACCACCGGGAGCAACTGATGAGAGTGGTGGCCACGCTGGAGAAGGCTCTGCCTTATCCTAAAAAGAAAAAGAAGAAAAAGGCGTAATCGTCATACCGGAATTTTACACCTGTAACAACAAAACCGTATTTTCATCTCATAACATTATGGAAACACAAAGACTCATACTGCGTCCATGGCACGACGACGATGCCGCCGCGCTCTACAAATATGCCTCTAACCCGGCCGTAGGTCCTATTGCCGGATGGCCGCCACACACGTCTGTGGACAACAGTCGCGAGATAATACGCACCGTCCTGTCGGGTCCGGAGACCTACGCCATGGTGCTCAAAGAGACAGGCGAGCCCATAGGCAGCATCGGCATAATGTATGGCGACGGCCTGCACAGTGCACAGATGGGCGAAGGAGAGGCCGAGATAGGCTATTGGCTCGGCGTACCCTATTGGGGAAAGGGTCTCACGCCGGAAGCCGTAAGGCGCATACTGCGACGCTGTTTCGACGAATTGGGGCTGCGCGCAGTGTGGTGCGGCCACTACGAAGGCAACACACGGTCGAGACGAGTGATGGAAAAATGCGGATTCGTGTTTCATCACACGGAGAAAGGAAAGCCTTCGCCACTCGGAGACATACGCACCGAGCACTTCCTTAGGCTCACTGCCGGGAAATGGCACGAAAGCATACAGATTGCCGAAGAGCCTTTCGACATCAACCGATGGCTCGCCTCTTTCCGCAAGAGACTCACACAGTTGTTCGGCGACAGGCTCCGCTTCTTAGGTCTGCAGGGCAGTTACGGCCGCGGCGAAGCAACGACGGAGAGCGACATCGACGTGGTGGTGATACTCGACCACGCCGGTTTCGACGACCTGTGCGCATACCGCCTGATGCTCGACAGCGACAGCCGCAGCAGCCAGATCTGCGGATTTGTGGCAGGTGAGGACGAACTGATGGGTTGGGAACGGTCCGACCTTCTGCAACTGTATCTTGACACGCGGCCCGTCATTGGCTCGCTCGAGTGTCTGCATAGTCTGTTCACCGATGCCGACATACGCCGCGCCGTACGCATAGGGGCGTGCAATCTTTATCATGCCTGCTCGCACAACTTCCTGCACGCACGCAGCTCTGACGCACTTGCCGGACTCTACAAGGCGGCACGCTTCACCGTCCGCATGAAGCACTTCATGCAGACCGGCTCTTACATTGCCTCCATGTCTGAACTCGACAAAGCAGCCACGCCGGCCGACAAAAGGATTCTCGACCATGGCCGCCACGCAGGTTCCATAACCGACGGCGACGCGTTCGACCTCATGAGCCGCGACCTGCTGGAGTGGAGCTCCGCGCTGATTGAAGAGACAAAGGAATAACAGACATAGCCATGCAGGCCGTAAATGTAAAACCGAAGAAACATTTCTCCGTTAGCAACATACGGTACTCAGAACACGTACGACAGCCACAGGAAATCCTACCACGCATTTCTGCATCATCAAATAAAACATATATATCTTCGACATCCTGTTTCCTCATCATCATTTTCCATCCCATCCCCATTGCCGTCACGCAAGTGTTTGCCATGTGAGACAAAAACATTATCTTTGCACCCCTGAAATATTGGGGACGCTTTAGCAGGATATACACATGTTCATATAATAATACAAATATTCCGGTCTTAGCATAAGTATTATATGAATGTGGATTGTTCTGATTATTACGGGAGTCGGCTGACTGCCTGTTTTTTACAAATATAACATAAAAATGATGATGACAAACTTCAGAAAAGTTCTTGCCATTTTTGCGGGAAGCATCATGCTGATGACTTCGTGCAGCGATATCGACGATTCTTTTTTCGGCAGTGACGACGGCACAATCGCGCTCCGGTGCTCGCGGTCTGCCGCATGGGCACTCAAGAGTCCGGCAACCGACAGTGACGGGAAAGGCAGCTTCGAGCCCGGCGACCGCATAGAGATGAGCATAACCGGCGGCGGCGCGACACACAATGCCACGCTACAGTATTCAGGTTCGCAATGGATGCCGGCACTACGGCGCAGCGAGTACGGTACGGGTGAGCTGCGGCTCTCGGCCATATATCCCATACTGGCGCACAACACCGGGAACGATGGTCTGCGCACTGTCAGCCTACCGACCGACCAAAGCACTGCCGAAGGACACGACTCTGCCGACATTCTCTTCGCCACCACAACCGTGAAGGAGGGTGCCGTGGCTGCCGACATGCAGTTCGGACACGCAATGCACCGCATAAAAATCAACCTGAAAGGTTCTGTTCCGGATGATCTTACTGTCGAGGTGAAGACATACGGAGAGGGCACGATGGCTTTTTCTGACGGCAGCATGACGCTGGACGGCAGTGCCGGATATGTGTGGGCAAAACCTCATAAGACGGGAGATGACTCCTACTCCATAATCATCCTGCCACAGGACGCGCGTCCGTTCCAGAGCGGCGAGGGCCTGATACGTTTCAGCGGAGGAGGCAAGTCGGCTGTGTATGAGCTGAAATCGGACATCAACACCTTTGAAGCCGGCAAACAGACAACGCTCAACCTGACCCTAAAGATGGGCGAAGGCGGCGTAGATACAGAGTTTGCCAACCAGACAAAATGGGTGTATGGCGTGAACGGCATAGACTTTCCAGGACGCGAGAACATAAAGACCTATCCGGTGGCCAAGACCGATTTTCCTGACGGAGAGTGGTTCAGACTGGCTTACGAGAACCTTTATCCGCCCATGCAGAACGAGGAGCAGTATCTCACCTGGAAGGAAGGCTGCGGATGGTACGACTGCAACAAGACCTTCGACTACGACGGCGACGGCAACCTGTGTTGGGCTGCGACGGCCTCGAACCTGCTGCATTGGTGGATGGAACAGAACAAGGAATACATAGATGCGTATGACAAGAAGTTCGGGCCTGAGTATGACTACATGAGCCGACCGTCTGAGTATCACCGTATGACGGCCGACAACCAGCAGCACAGTGCCGTGTTCAATTTCTTCAAAGCCTCGTTCAGAAACATCGGAGGTTGGGAATGTGGAGGCACTAACTGGTTCGTCAACGGCAACGACAATAACATCTATCCTCAAAATGCCGGCTTCCACGGATTCTTCAGCAATGTGTTCTCCAAGAACGACAACATAGCGGAGGAAGCCACAAACATGTCGAAGGAGAACTTCAATCTGTGTATGAAGAGGGCGTTCAGGGAGAACAAGGCCATCGGTTTCTCCGTATATGGATTCGCCAATCCCAATTCCGGAGTCCACGCGATGACAATATGGGGAGCTGAGTTCGACGCCAACGGCGACGTGGCATACATATATTTCTGCGACAACAATTCCAGTGAGGGCGAGTCCAACCATGCTTCGATAAGGAGATTCAAGGTGGTTTACGACGACTCTACAATTCCTGAGCTGTCGGGAAAGTATGCTTTTCTGATGACGTTGCCCGACAATGGAAACACCACCACATACAAGGCGTCGTTCACCTCGCTCACTGTTGTGGATCTGCGCAGGGACATATGGCAAAAGTACTTCCCTGACATAAAATGAGATAGTAAACAAACAACAGCATGAAACACAACGAACAACAGCATGAACAAGAATATGACATCACATAAAAAGCAAAAGACAATGACTATGAACAGAAGCCATTCACACATCGCCAAAGCGCTCGGACTCGTTCTCCTGGGCGGTATGTTCCTGACATCGTGCACGAACGACAGTTCAGACAAAGGTTCTCAGACAAACGACATCATAACGATAAGGACAAGCGTAGCACCACAGAAGCGCACCCCGCAGCTCGACGGCGAGGGTAAAGGCAACTTCACACAGGGCGACATATTGTCTGTTTTCGTAGGCGACGGCACACGTTGCCTGGCCTCGACCGACTATGTTTTCAACACCGGCGTGCTCACCTGGAGCGGCCTGCACCTGCCTGAAGGTACCGCACACGTGACCTTCGCCTCATGCTATCCGAAACAGACGCTTAAAGACGACGGCACTTTCGAATTCAACACAAGCACGGCTTCGTATAAGGATCTGCTGCTTTCGAAGGCCCAACCGGTGGACGTGGGTACGAAGGACGACGTGAACCTCACGTTCGTACATGCCCTGCACCGCCTCGACATCAGTTTCACACCGGGCAGCGGATATACCGAGGACGACCTGAAAAAGCTCAGTCTGAAATGCAATGCCCGTACGACATGCGTGGTGGATGCAGTGAAGGGCGAGATAAGCAAAGTGAAAGACGACAAAGGCGACTACACATCAGCAGGCACGTCGGCATCGTTCTTCCTCGTACCGCAGGCAACGGCCGACATCACTCTCCACATAAACATGAACGGAGAAGAACAGACAATGACTCTGAAACAGCTGCTCGAAAAGCTCGGTACACCACAGGACGACCTTGAGGGCGGCAAGAAATGCACCATCACGCTGAGCATAGGACGCGACGGAATAACCGTATCGGGAGGCTCGATAAGCGGTTGGGAAAATCAGGTTACGGCAGACGGAGAAGTGACGATAGGCTGATACGGCAGACAAAGAGACAGTTGCGACAGCGACAAATGATATTCATAAAAAGATAATCCGGCGACTCCTGGGATGTCATTCCACCGTGGAGTCGCCGGATTGTTTATAAGTTGCAGAAGAGATTTACGAAGAACGGCACGCTCAGATCGACAAGTATGCCGTGACAGATGGCTATCGGCATCACCTCCTTACCCGAACAGCGGGTGATGGAAGGCAGCAGTACATCCATCGAGTTGACGCCCGCAGCCGATATGGGAGCCAGCTTTCCAAAGTAGCGGCGTATGAGAGGAGCACCCACAAGAGCCATCATCTCGCGTATGATGTTGCTGAGCAGGGCTATCGTTCCAAGCTCGGTGGCAAGCTGCATACCTATCGACGGTTCCTTGAACTGGGTTATCAGTATGGACGACAGTGAATAGTAAGCAAAGCCGCTGCCCACAGCCATACAGTCGAACACGCTCCACTGACTGAGCAGCAGGCTCGCGACAGCCGAAAAAAGCAGCGTGCCGGTGATGGTGGCAAGCGGCACGAGCAGTATCTTCGGACTGACATGTCTGAGGCTTTCGCGCAGACTCTTGTTGCTGCCTATGCCAATTCCCACCTGAAGCATGAGCGCATAGAGTATGCATAGCGACAGATTGTGGATGTCGGACTCGATGTCATAACACGCGCCGGCGACACAGCCGACGATGAATATTGCTATTACGGTAATACTATTTTTCATTTCTCTCCTCTCCTTTCTTGAAAAACAAACGGTAAACAATGCGTGCGGCAACAATGCTGCCACTCATTCCGAGCACGGCAAGCCCGGCGGCCTGCCAGCCGAAATGTCCCATATTCTCTATTATTACTTTGTTTGAGCCGACAGAAAGACCGAGCACAAAGAGCAGCACGAAGATGGTCATCGACGTGGTCTTCTCTATGTTCTCAACCTTCTTTCCGTTGCGCAGGAAATGGCCGATGACGACACCGGCAAGCATGGTCATGATTATACTGAACATGATTTTCTTGTCTTGATTTCACTGATTATACATGTTGGTTTATCATGTCCGCCACACGGACACAGTCCGGACACGGCGACACGACGGCGCATGCCTCAAACGGAAGGCATGACAGATGGCTATTGCCTAAGAGAAAGTGAAATCAAATGAAACCGCTGAACCAATGAACATGCACGGTCTGGCTGATGTCGGTGCCCTTGTAAAGACCGGCATCACGGCGTAAACGGCGTGTCATGAATATTCTGTTGTTCATTGGATATCGTATTTTACGGCGGCAAAGGTAATGCTTTTCTGTATATTTTACAAATAAATATGCAAAAATCATTCATAAATACCGAATAATTACATAACCGATATTTGTATAATTGACATACATGGCGTAATTTTGGAGGTCGTTTCCGAACAAGAACATGAGTCAACCATACAATAAAGGAAATCTTACCGAAGGCGGAATCACGGTCACAATGCTGCGCTTTGCCCTGCCGTTGATGCTCGGCAACCTTCTGCAACAATGCTACAACATCGCCGACACGCTCATAGTGGGACGTGTGTTGGGTGCACGTGCCCTGGCCGCCGTGGGCTCGTCGTATGCCCTCATGGTGTTCATCACCTCCGTATTCATAGGACTTTGCATGGGCTGCAGCGCCCTTTTCTCCATACACTACGGCGCCCGCGACCTGAAGGCATTGCGACGCAGCCTGTTCTCTTCAATACTCATCATAGGCGCGACAACGCTTGTGCTCAACACCGTGTCGCTCGTTTTCATCAATCCCATAATCCGCATCATGCAGACACCCGCCGAAATTGAGCAGCTGACACACGACTATCTGTTCATCGTCTTTCTCGGAATGGTGCCCGTGTGTGTATATAATTTCTACGCATTCCTGCTTCGTGCGGTAGGCAACTCGGTGGTTCCGCTGGTGTTCCTTGCCGTGTCTGTGGTGCTCAACATCGCGCTCGACCTTGCCCTTATACTCGGTCTGGGAATGGGCGTTGAGGGTGCCGCCCTTGCCACAGTCGCGGCACAGACAGTCGCGGCAGTAGGACTCTGCATATACACGCGGCGAAATTTCCCCGAGCTGAGCCTCACGCGGACCGACTGCAAGACCGACAGAGCATCGCTCAAGCGGGTTGCCTCATGGTCGTTTCTCACGTGCCTACAACAGTCGGTGATGAATTTCGGAATACTGATGGTGCAGGGTCTGGTCAACAGCTTCGGCACAGCGGTGATGGCAGCGTTCGCCGCGGCGGTGAAGATAGACTCGTTCGCCTACATGCCCGTGCAGGATTTCGGCAACGCCTTCTCCACATTCATCGCACAGAACTTCGGCGCCGGACGTGCCGACCGTATAAGACGTGGAATACGCAGCGCCATTATCGTCACCACGGTGTTCGCACTTGCCGTGTCGGCTTTGGTGTTCTTGCTGTCGCCATGGCTCATGTCGCTGTTCGTATCAGCCGGCGAAAGCGAAATAATAGCCATCGGCGTGGAGTATCTGCGCATCGAAGGCAGCTTCTATGTCGGCATCGGCTATCTGTTCCTTCTCTACGGACTCTATCGTGCCGTGGCCATGCCGTCGATGTCGGTTGTGCTCACCGTAGTGTCGCTCGGCACCCGTGTGGCACTGGCATACGCCCTTGCCGCCATACCGTCTATAGGATACACCGGCATATGGTGGTCGGTTCCGATAGGCTGGGCACTGGCAGATATCACCGGACTGTGGTATTACCGGCGCCGACGCGACACGATAATGGCCTTCAGCTGGAGTGTAGGGAAGGCGTAGGAAAACATTTTCCTGCCAGACTTTATCGCAATCCACACACCCATATATGATGGGTGTGACACGAGAATGTTGTTCATTTCCTCACTATTGGTGAAATTTCAATCCACGCACCAGTATCGATGCGACCATTGTAATACATTAGGATAATGTTGTTATGAGAGTTTCAACCCACACACCCGTATAGGTGCGACAATGCGTATGTCAGCAAGTTCGGGATCAACAGGAATTCAGCAATAACTGATTTCACCCATAAAGTTACATATAAAACCATGAATTATTCTAAATATGCAAAGTAATATTGACCATGACATCGAATTTGCCGGTGTATAATAAATTCACGATGCCACGACCGATAATTCATAATCACAAGAACAGCGCATACATCTGACTCATCCTATGAGTACTTTCCATACCTTTTCTCACATCTGATATCATGATTTTTAAGACAAGTCGGACTGCCTGCTTACAATTTTTCTTGACTTTATTTTGACAAAATATTTTCGCAAAAGAGATGTGAAGGAATGTTAAATCAGATATAATGAAGGCTGTTTCGGGCTGTAACGCCTTTTCATATACCCATTTTTGTAGTCAGTAAGAATACATTCCGTGTTCTGATAATGCCCATTTCATGGTGCGATTAAGCCCATATTAGGATGCGATATGGTGCTTTTCAGCCCCTGAAATGGGCCATTTCGCATGCCAAAATGGTGCATATTGCATAACGAGGAAATATTCTTTAAGCATAAATCATTGATATTCAATACTTTATGAAAACTCCTCATAATTCGCGTATTTACATCCGAAGGAAAGTCTGTCCGCAAATACTCGTTTATTTTTCGGGGTATAGTGGGAAAATAAGACCGAGAAATAAAAATCTGCTTACAATTTGAAAGTACCCATATTGTTTTCTTTTCAACAAAAGGGAACTACACTCATTTTATGAATTTACCACAACTTCTCTATTAGGAAACATACATACTAAAGTTAGACAATGTCAGAGTTCACCCACATAAGATCATTCCAATTCACACAATCTTGTAGGGTGTGCCTCAGACGGGCAACCCTATTGCTGGCCACTGGTGGATTCAATCCATGCACCCATACAGGGTACAACAAGCTTCCTCATCCATTCGCCGCCGTACAGGTGGTTTCAATCCACGCATCCATACAGGGTGCGACAATAAAGAGAGTAACTACATATACACGAGAATGACGTTTCAATCCACGCACCCATACAGGATGCGACGGCATGATGGACAGAAGGTAGAGCTGTGCATCATTGTTTCAATCCACGCACCCATACAGGGTGCGACATTTTCCAACGCATAAACTCCTTATTAGCAGCCTGTTTCAATCCACGCACCCATACAGGGTGCGACATACCAGTCCCAATCGTCACTTAACGTACTGTCTGTGTTTCAATCCACGCACCCATACAGGGTGCGACCCCAATCTTTCCAATCAATGTATGTCCGGAATATAGTTTCAATCCACGCACCCATACAGGGTGCGACATAGCATTTAGTATTATCTTGTAAATCATAGTTAGTTTCAATCCACGCACCCATACAGGGTGCGACGAGAATGGCGGTTGAACAATAATAAAAAACTGATTGTTTCAATCCACGCACCCATACAGGGTGCGACTGTCTATGCAATTATACCTTGTAAGCCAACGTATTAGACAATGAAATATGCGATTGATTTATTTTCGTATAATGCGCTGCAATGCCTTTCTGTTGACAGATGTATAACTTGCTGATTATCAAGAAATGCGAAAGTTCGGTGTTTTTTGTATCACTTCACATCCGCGAATCATTATATTATAAGTGCGTCATCAACCTTATAAGCAGTTTCAACCCCTAACACATCCACTCGTTTACGTTCGTTTCTACTAAGGCTATAAAATCTTATGCTGTCTAAAGTATCATTAATTATCTTCTTAATTCGTTCTTTCAAAAGACAATATTGCGCTTCTGTCACTTCACATTCAAAAACAGAATTCTGCACTCTTTGTCCATAGTCAACACATGCCTTTGCCACGTTCCGCAAGCGTCGTGCACCATCTTTATTTGTTGTATCTACATCGTAAGTAACAAGAATATACATAATATTTTACTTTATTAAGAAAACCGGATAATCATCAATATCTTGTCTTATGAACCTTGCCATCAACATAGACTGAGCATACGGCAAGAGTCCTATCTCGATTTTTTCATTGAGATAAGGATGCGTTATCAACTCGCGCTTCCTTGATTGCCATGCGGAAATAAACACCTTCTTGCCCTTGTCAGTCATAACAACGCCATTGTCACCTTGAGAAAGAAAATCCTTAGATGTTATTTGTCTTTTATTGATCAACGACAGTACAAAACGGTCGCCCAGATAAGCGCGCAGCTCTTCCATCATATCCAATGCCAAGGAAGCACGTCCCGGCCGTAAGGTATGAAGGAACCCGACGTAAGGATCCAGTCCTACTGTTTCAAGCGCAGCAATATAGTCATTGGTCATCAACGTATAAGCGAAAGACAGCATAGCATTCACCGCATCTTTTGGAGGCCGGCGGTTACGTCCACAAAACGGGAAATCCTGTTTTTGATTCAGTATCAATACAGGCAGCACTTCAAAATAAGCATTCGAGGCCAAGCCTTCATATCCAATCAATATTGTCTTATCCTTAGCCGACAATGCATCACGTTTGGCACTTTCCAGCACCGCTACAGCCATATTGATGTCTTCATGTTCTCCATAATCACGGATGAAACGCCTCAGGATATTACGATAATTCTGTATCTTACCGGCTATCATCAACCTTGCTACATGCAACGACCAATCTTCATCGTCAGACAGCTGATATTGTGCCTTGCGCAACAGCACATTTCCCTTAGTGGCTCCCTGTATCCTACTTACAAATCGTCCGTTGGGGGAAAGGAACGTAAGTGAGATACCATTATCATTACACAGTTTCATCACTCCGGGACTTGCACCCATATACCCAAACGTAACTATGCCATCTATATTGATAGAGGGTATGCGGAAAATCTCTTTCTGGCTGACAGACACGACGACATTCTGTCCGTCCTTGCTGAGATACGCCTCCGGAGTGGTTACGTATAAAGTATTCAACAATTTTCTCATTGATAAAGATTTTTATTAAGATAATTGCTTACCGATGTACAATTCTTAACAATGTTAGGCATACAAATTTCTTTAAGAGAACATTTGTCACAATGCTTACCATAAACGGCCTTTGGTATGAGCTTTCCGGCAAAGATATCATGCATGCTTTCAGCACACTGCTTAACAATACTACGCAAGGAATCCGATATATCCACACTGACACGATGACGAATCTCACCATAAAAGAACACTCCATATTCTATATGGATATCATACATTTCTTCAAGACACATCACCTGCGCAGCCAACTGCACTTCATCTATCTCATTCCGTTTGGGCTTGCCATGCTTATATTCAACAACCACCGGATTCCATCGGCCAGGATATTTGGGATGGCAGATAGTATTTTCTGAAGTAGACGCAGGAATCAGTTCTATTGCATCCGCAATACCATAGAGTCCCAGTTCGCACGAAGCTATGTTCACCGCACGCAATGTTATAAAATCACCGCATTTCTGTCTGTAAAACGGATCATCCACATGTCTGTACATGATTTGCCCCTCGATGGTCAGACGGTTGTCATCCCATTGCTGCTCGATATGTATCAATGCCCATTGTCGGGGACAGAACCTAAAATGCTGAATCCCCGACAACATGAGCATATCGTCATCGTCGTACATTATTATATAAGCTCTTCGACCGTTACTCCCGACGGGACATTATCCTTATCTATCGTTACAGAATAATCCTTAAATGAGCGTGGAGTCCCGTCACATGTTTTCGCGACCGTTACCAAATCAAACAGTTTGTTTGCAGGCGCATTGCCCAGCATACTGTCATGCTTGAAAACAATCAGCTTCTGTGCGCTCATCAAGCCACGCGCGGCAGAACGATCCGTGTCGAACATATTCTTCAGTGCCTCCCAAAACAGTGCAAGGTCGTCTTCCGAGAACCCTGTCTGCTGTGCCAAATTCGCAGAGACAAATCCATGACATACATAAAGTCCATAAGGAACGGTTGCCTTACGTCCCATAGTACGGTTGCCTCCTTCCTGCTTGTCAGCTTCCTTCTCTGTCGCAACAGCCATACGTGTTATTGAGTGCTCTGCAGTCGCAACGGGATCGACCGAACGAGCAAACGTAAGCTGTATAGGACCACGCACCTGACCGGCGTTCTTCCCCGTTGACATAACGGCTCCGAATGTCCTTATATCAAAATAGTTCTTACACATGAAACGTCGCGCAGCCTCCGTCTTATCTTTGGCGGTTTTCACCTCTACATCATCATGTGCCTTATCTATCAAAGTATTCAAGACAGCTTTCTCTTTAATAAAAATATCATAACCGTCTTCCTGATTCCTTGCCACTTGAACATAGTTGCGTACTTTACGTTTCAAACATACGTCAGTAACAAGTCCCATACCGGTTTCCGCATCTACGCGCGGAAGATTACCAGCATCAGGATCACCATTAGGATTACCATCCTGTACGTCAAACATGTAAACAAAATCAATTCTATTTTTAAGTTCTTTCATAATCTTATATTTTTAAATTGTCATTAATACTCTGTTTCTTTATCTTCTCTACTTGTAAAAAAATCCTGCCGCTGATGATAATAGCCCACAAAGAAACGTCCTTGGTCCTGTAGGGAAAGATGAGCGGGGAAACCGTCTGCATCAAGTTTAGAAACTATTTCCTGCTTCAATTTCTCATAATAAACCTGCTTACCATTATTCAACTTTTCTATATGATGAGAAGAAAGATTAAGAATGGTAGAGAATACCATCGCCGGTGTGGCAGAAGCAGAATTCATATAACGTTCTCTAATAGAATGAATACCATTTGCGTCTTCCTGTATCTTATCAAGAACGGCAAATAATCTTCCGCAAAGATACCCTTGATTTTGATTTTCTTTGTCCAACATAATACTTATTTTTTTATCGTTGTTATTACTTTTTCTGTTCAGATATGCTTTTATTATGGCCGCACGTACAATCGTGACAGACTGCTCTGCACGTATGCGTCGAATGCATGCTTGGAATAAAGATATGGGATATGACAATCCCTGAAAAATGCTTTTAACAACAGCATCGGGCAGATTGGGAGTAGCGTCACTTGATTTTCCGCCGAGTGTCACACTGCCAAGCATTGAATGTAATCCCACATACGGTTTCTTATCCTTCCGTGTATCTATTATCTCCATATCGTCAAAATGTCTGCTTATCAAGCCTGCAAACTCACGTAAAGGCACTTCACTCCAATATACAACTGCAATTCTTGCAGAATTGGGAGCCAGACCTAAGATGAAGAATTTATCATCCTTATTTGCATGCAGCTTACCATTATAAACAGACATGAATGTATCATGCACCAATTTAATCCGTCTGTTAGGATCATCCTCATTAATCTCGGACTTTCCTAACAAAGAGAACAAGCTCTCCTCTGTCTTCTTTGAGGCGTCACTATCAGACGAAGCCCAGAAAAGGAAAGTGCGTGTTCCTATCATAAATTTATTGCGAGAATCCTTAGACAACATCGCATTGAGCGCCGTGGTGTACGCAAACTCCGCTTCCTCTGAAATAGGCGCGTTTAATCCTTTTGATTTTCCATAAGAATCATATCCAGAATTTACTTGAAATGCGACAAGTTTTGCAGTTGCCTGGCTACCCGGTATCATTGTCGCAGTTGTCACCTCTACCGGATTTGCCTTCTTTCCTGTCACAAGACAATATGTCTGTCCTGCCACATTTTCATTCATCTCTAAATCCATCAATTCCTTTTTAGAGGCAACTATATCCATATCTCCTTCGATGCGGAAAGAAAATATTGAATATTTCTTATTGAGATTTTTAATAACATCATCCCAAAGTCTATCCTGCATCATGACCTTAATTATCTCTGAGTGGTCTTGCTGATAAAAAGCGTAGACCGCCTTCATATCTTTGTTGTCAGGATGCTTCTCGTATATATCTTTTATTTTGGCTTTAAATACATCAAAATATTTACGCATGCCTTGTGCATCTCCTTTATTGGAGTAACCAAACACATATTGACTGTTATCATAAAGACAGTTAGCCACCGGAGCGCTCGATCTGCCGACACTTTTCTTCACAAGAAACTGCTGCGCAGACTTTTTGTCTATACGTCTGTCCTCAAAACGTATAAACTTGCCTTCATTGCTTATTACAATTATAAAACCAATTTCTTTCAATTCCATGCCCGGTGCAGGCAGGTTTCCACACCTATTATAATAGTCATACAATGCTTTCAGTATCATCTTAACACCTCCTCGCTATCTTTTTCGGGTACGACAATAACGCCATGTCTCATCACCGCGCGATAAAACATTGCTTCAGGATTCTTGGGATTATCGTCAAAATCCATGTCATAAAGCATGATTCCAAAATCCCTGTCTTCCTGCATAGGCGGCACAAGACTGTCGTTCCTGTCAACATATCTCCAGTTGGCAGCAAATTCACGACACCCAAGATACGGCTGAGTAAAACACTGGCCTTGTGATGCCCTACGTTCAAACATCTGATAATATTTCATCGGATTTTCATCGTTTGTCGGCTCATGCTTGACAAAAGCTTCCTTCGGGCGGTCCTTAACAGGAATAAAGACCAGCTTTGCATAAATCCGATAACGTACATCCTTTAAAAGCAAAGAGTTTTTCTGTTGACGCTTGTCTTCTATATATATTGATGACCTACCTGCCAACGCACCGACTTCATTTCTTCTGACAGAAGTCCACCTTATAGGATTAATCACTTCAATCTTAGTCACTTGCCACCGCATGGCATAACGTTTGAACAGTATTGCTTCAAAGATGGCACGCGCAGCCGATGGAGTTATTACGTCATAACTCACACGCTCAACCTTCAATTCGGGCCGTGTGAAGCAAGCCCAATCGCCCCACACTTCCAAACAATATTCTTTATCAGTATATTCCATATTATACATTTATTTTTTCATTTGTATCTTATTATCTTAAATTTCATGAATGACAACATCTCACGCTATATCAATAGTTCCATTCCTATATTGTCAAAATCTCATCCATCCAATGATTGCCAAGACTAAGGCCAGTGTAACGATTATATTGTGCGCTGTCTGACAACACATATATTCCTTCAAGTATCTCATCAACCATTCCATATTGGCACAGTTTATTAAAATCCTGGCGCTTAACACTTACGGTGAATTGCGCAAGCTGCTTCATTAAAGCATAAGTACATCCCGATTCTTTCAATTGTCCAACAAGGTCTATACTATTCTTCCAATTAACAATAACACTTACCCCATCATCCTCTATAAGTTTAAATGCTTCGGCTGCTTTTTCAAAGCACAATTCTCCATATTTATAAAGATAATCTTTAATACCTTTTTTATCAAACGTACTTTTGTTTGAATACAAATATCTGAAATACATTTTCATTACGTCCGGAGAGAACCAGTCACTGTCTGCCGGCAAATTAAGCCGTGCATTGTTCGCATCCTTTATCGCTCCGAACGGAATACGATTTTCACCAGAAAGGCTGAAAACCACAGTAAGACCGACAGCATTACGACCTTCACGGTTACATCTTCCGGCAGCCTGCAATACGGAGTCAAGCCCGGCCTCCTGACGGAACACCACAGGAAAATCGATGTCTACGCCCGCCTCAACAAGCTGGGTTGCCACCACTCTGACAACAGATTGAGAATCATCGTTCAATATATTTTTTATCTCTGATATTGTTTCCCGGATATGTGCCGGACACATCATTCTCGAAAGATGAAGTTTTACGCCCTCATCCGGCAAACGGTCATACAATTCTTTAGCATCCTTTCGGGTATTCACGACACACAACACCTTGTTATATTCTGCCAACATCGCAGCCATCTCTTCATATGTTCTGCCTTTATCATCTATTCTTATGCTCACACGGCGAAGCCTGTCATGCAATTTATAGTCAGCAGGAATGATTTCTGTTATATTGTCTATTCCTTTAAAACCGACCAGAGGATTCGAACCCTCAATCAAACCACTAAGCACAGGTTGACTCGCAGTGGTAAACAATACAGACACTCCAAACATTTCCCGATAAGCCTTCAAAGCGTCGACTATCGGCTGCAAAAAATCTGTCGGTAAGGTTTGTACCTCATCCAATATGATGACAGAATCTACTATGTTATGCAACTTTCTGCAAGCTGACGGTTTGTTACTGAACATCGACTCAAATAGTTGTACGTTTGTAGTAACTATAATCGGGTAATCCCAATTTTCTGTAGCAAGCATTATCTTTTCGCGTACAGCCTCATCCCTGACATCATCAGGATTAAAGTTGCTATGATGCTCCAATACATTATCCTCGCCGAAAATCTTTTTCAGAAGGCCCGCCGTCTGCACGATTATGCTGGTATATGGTATTGCGATGATGATACGCTCCATTGAATTTTGGACAGCATGCCTCATCGCCCACAATAATGAAGACAATGTTTTTCCTCCACCTGTCGGAACTGTAAGGCTATAAAATCCTTTCTCACCAAAAGATGCGCTGTAGCATCTTTCCTGTACCTGTCTGCGGATTCGGTTCACATCCGTATCGGCAGCTTTAGTCTGCAATTCATACAGATATGATTCCAGCCTTGGCAACAACTCTGCTATCTTTGTAGTGCATCCACGCTTCGACCACGCATCCTCATTCATGAACCGTTCTGTGTCAAGTCTGTCTGCATCAACAAGACAAGAGAACAACATACGGGAAAGGTGATGAAAATGTTTAAGCTCCACTCCGTACTTTGCAAAAGACGATTCACTGAATTCTTTGAACAACAGAGACTTGTCTATGTTTAATCCTTCCACACTTATTTCTTCAGGTATCTGCCGTTCTTCCAGGATACATTCCAACTCCGGATAATCGTGCAGCCCTGTATGGTGGGAGATTATCTGATTTGAAAGAAGATTCACGACATCTTTACCTAAAAGCTTATTAGCCAGCAACCCACCGACAAAAGCATGGTTATGATCCCTGAAATTCTTTCTGTCTTCAACCGGCAGGCCGTTTTCCAGACGGATATATTGCTGGAATGCATCTCGTTCTTTTCCTTTATCGTGCAGGTGTCCAAGCGTATCTCCCCAAGCTGGAAGTCCGAATTTACCGGAAAATTCAGCAGCAAATCTTGCCACCCCGTTCTGATGTTCGTCGTTTGTCTGTATCACCCATTCACCATTTTCCTCTTTTTGATAAAGATGTGATATAAATATATTTTCGTCTATAGTACGGCTGTTTTCATCCATAGTATAACTGTAAATAATTAAGCTGTAGTTTATTTAGATTGTCCGATATTATTTAAGGTATAGACTTATCCATCCGTTCACAACATTAAATATATAATGTTGCGTTATGGTTTCAATATGACAACTTTGTCAATAAATACAAATTTAATAAATAAAACCATACGTTACAACACGATTGCATATATTTAACGTTAGTTCTATGCTGTATTATATAAGCTGTGTCTTGTCCTGTATCTATAAACTTCATACCGGCACTACGTTTCACTGTCCGTGATACAGACCATTTTAAGCTGCGACTTGGACAATTTTCAGGACTCGATAAAGGCTCTTTGAAAACAAGGCGTATGCTTTATCTCTTTCAATATATTTAATTGCATATAACTTACGCTGTTTTAATGGTTTGTAATTGATAAATAAATGCTAACTTTGGAGGACAATGATATTTTGTGCTAAAAACACAATTTATTTATCATAAAACTCAAGATAAATTCACAAAAGAATACAACAAGACATATCTATCAACTGAAACAATATGAACAGAATAATAGTTGTGACGGGTGGCGCAAACGGAATAGGACGCTGCATAACCGAACTTTTCGCATCGAAGGGCGACACGGTGTATTTCATCGACGCAGACCGCGACGCCACCGAGGCACAGACCGAGAGGATGCGCGGCCGCGGATGGGACGTCTGCGGATATGTAGGCGACGTGGCGGAAAAGGAGGAACTGGAGAAGTTCACTGCCATGGTGCTCGACAAACACCCCGAAGGTATACACTGCCTCATCAACAACGCGTGCCTGATGAAGGGCGGAGTGCTGAGCGGATGCTCCTACGACGACTTCATGTATGTGCAGCGTGTAGGTGTGGCAGCACCCTATTGGCTCGCCAGTCTGTTCAAGAACCATTTTCAGGGACTCGGCTCCATAGTCAACATATCGTCCACACGGGCGTTCCAGTCGCAGGCCGACACAGAGAGCTACACGGCTGCCAAAGGCGGCATAACGGCACTCACACACGGGTTGGCGGTGAGCCTTGCGGGCGTGGCGAGAGTGAACTCCATTGCTCCGGGATGGATAGACACCGGCGCATGGCACTCCGACAGCTACGCACCGCAATACAGTCACGGCGACACGGCGCAGCATCCGTCGGGCCGTGTGGGCGAACCCGGCGACATAGCACGTGTAGTTGAGTTTCTGTGCGACCCGCGCAACTCATTCATCAACGGCGAGAACATAACGGTGGACGGCGGCATGAGCCGGCTGATGATATATCACGACGACTGCGGATGGACCTACGACGACGGACTCGGCCGCGGCGACGGCAGAGGCGAACTGCAATAGTCTGCACCGCGCGCCATAGGAATCATAAACCAACAACGCAAAAGACAATGAAACGGATAAGAATAACTGTCATGAGAAAGGTGTGCCACCGCGACCTCATGGAGCGATATGAAAACCCTATAGAGCACGCCTGCGACATGGAGGAAGGCCAGGTGTTCATAGCCGAAGGATGGCAGAAGCCCGAAGGACTGTGCGAGAGCGCCTGGCAGAGCATGTCGCCCTTCGTCATGGCTCTGGCTCACGGAGGCGGCGACTTCTACGACGGTTGGATGAAAAACAAACATTCGGCCATGATATCGTGCAACGACGGATTCCGTCCGGTGAGCTTCCTCATAGAGGTGGTGGAATGATGCCGCCACGCATATAATATAATAATGTATATAAAGAGAAAGGAGAAATATATCATGTTGGCATACACATACGTCGAAAAAGGGCACTTCGAAATGAGAGAGAAACCCGTGCCCGAACTGAAAGGTCCGCGCGACGCCATTGTGCGCGTGACGCTCGGAAGCATCTGCACGAGCGACCTGCACATCAAACACGGCAGTGTGCCGCGGGCTGTACCGGGCATAACCGTAGGCCACGAGATGGTGGGCATAGTGGAAAAAACCGGCGAGGAGGTGAAGAACGTGAAACCTGGCGACCGCGTAACGGTGAACGTGGAGACCTATTGCGGCGAATGTTTCTTCTGCCGCAAGGGCTATGTGAACAACTGCGAGGACCCCGACGGAGGCTGGGCTCTGGGATGTCGCATCGACGGAGGGCAGGCGGAGTATGTTCGTGTGCCGCACGCTGACCAGGGACTGAACCGCATACCCGACGGCGTGAGCGACGAACAGGCTCTCTTCACAGGCGACATTCTCGCCACAGGATTCTGGGCTGCGCGCATATCGGAGATAACTCCGGACGATACGGTGCTCATCATCGGTGCCGGACCGACGGGCATCTGCACCCTGCTGTGCGTCATGCTGAAGACGCCACGGCGCATCATCGTGTGTGAGAAGTCGGAAGAGCGTGCGGTATTCGTACGCAGTCACTATCCCGACGTGCTCGTCACCGGACCGGACGATTGCCTGGAGTTTGTCAGAAAGAACAGCAGTCACGGCGGCGCAGACGTGGTGATTGAGGTGGCGGGGGCCGACGACACGTTCCGCCTTGCATGGCAATGCGCGCGTCCCAACGCCATTGTTACGGTGGTGGCTCTGTACGACCGTCCGCAGACGCTGCCCCTGCCCGACATGTACGGCAAGAATCTCACGTTCAAGACAGGCGGCGTTGACGGCTGCGATTGCGAGGAGATACTGTGCCTAATAGCCGAGGGCAAGATTGACACCACACCGCTCATCACCCACCGCTTCGGCCTGTCGCAGATAGAAGAGGCCTACCGCGTGTTTGAAAACCGGCTGGACGGGGTGATAAAAGTGGCCGTGAGCAACGACCAAAAACACAATAACGTATAAACAAAAAACGACACCCGCCCACCCTTCTGAAGAAAACAGGACGCGGCGGGGCGCAAAGAACAATCAGAATAAAACAGAACAAATCATGAGAAAGAACTTCGGAACAAAGACATGGCTCTATCCCATGCCCGTATTCATCGTAGCGGCTTACGACGAGGAAGGCCGCCCGAACGTGATGAACGCCGCATGGGGAGGCATTAACACCGACGACACAATAGGTCTGTGCCTGTCGGAAGGCCACAAGACAACACAGAACATTCTCGCAACAAAGGCATTCACGGTAAGCATGGGCACGGCCGACACCGTGGCACAGTGCGACTACGTGGGCATAGTTTCGGGCAACAAGGAGCCTGACAAGTTTGCAAAGGCAGGCTTCCACGCCGTGAAGTCCGAATTTGTCAACGCTCCACTGATAGCCGAACTGCCCATGACGCTGGAGTGCGAACTGCTGACCTACGACAAAGAGAGCTGCTACATGACGGGCCGTATAGTGAACATCTCGGCCGACGAGGCGGTGATAGGCGACGACGGAAAGATTGATGTATTCAAGCTGAAACCCATCACCTACGACCCGATACACCACAACTATATTGCCCTTGGCGAGAAAGCAGGCAACGCTTTCTCCGACGGCAAGGCTTTGAAGTAAACGCTGCGACCTTCGTGCGGGACGATAATTGTCGCCCTGCACGAAGGTCACGGCTCATTTTTCCTTATCACCGAAAAACTTTTTCCTGTAATACGAACCTGCCGTATAGAGCGCGGCGGCCGGATTGTTGCCCGTCACGCGGTCCTTGGTCACAAGTGTTGTGACGTAAGCGTCGGAGTATTTGTAGAACAGACTGTCGTGGCCCACACAAAGACCAATCACCACATTGAGATCGGTGTGGGCTTCGTTGAGCAACCGCGACTGCAGTATGGGGTTGCACATCGCCGCACCTATGCTCTCACACTCGGCCGGAATGCCCATCGATGTCTTTGGTTTGCCGGCCACCTTGCATATCACCGAGTAGGCCTCGAAGCCGTTGGCCCGGAGTATGCGGGCGAAGATGCGTGCCTCGTTTATCAGTCCTATGCAGTTGGCAATGCCTATGCGGTGAGCCCCTATCTTGCGGGCGAACTCCATTATTTCCTGCACACGTGTCCATCGGCAGTAACCTTCATACTCCACTTCGGCACTGGCAACCATCACTTCACGGTTGCGTCCTTCGTCGTAACGTTCGAGTGCCCACTGCATGTCTTCCTCTTTCAGATTAGTGGTGAGGCAGAAGTCGGGATAAGTGCGGTTCTTGTACTTGCAGTTCTGCGTGCCGCAGTCCACGCAACTGTGTGTCATTTCCTTCTCCATATTTTCTCTTTTTTCTGTTGTTGCCGGCCTTTCGTGCCGTACGTTGCCATGTGCCGGCCGGCGCGGCAGCGGCATACGGCAGCCTTCATCATGCAAAGATACATCTATTATTCATACTTTTCACCGGTCCGGCTGTGTTTTACACTGACATACCATCCTGTTTTTCACTTCCCCACCGCATTGTCCGGACATAACGGCCAAGGCCACGTGCAACCGTCACATACATGTTCCGACTGCCTCAGAAGACCCGCTCCGCCACATGTATGCGCCACCGCATCATGACGGTTGCGCCATACCCGATTTGACATAATGTGCTAAAACATATTAAAATAGTATATACTCATATTTGCGTATTGAAAAAATCGATATATTTGCGGCTGTATTCGCGCATGCAGAAATATCTGTTACAACAGAAGACAACGAAGCGACAAGTACAAGACTACGTATTCATTCAGAAGTTTATTAACTGTTTCACAAACCAATTCATCTCAAACCAAAACTATTATGAACAAGATTTTGTCAACAGCCGCCATGCTCGCACTGGTTGCATGCGGCCCGAAAAGCGGAATCAACGGTGCAGACTTAGTAGGAAACTGGATTGAAGTAATGCCGGGAAGTCCGCACATCGTACAGGGAATGACACTCAACGAGGACGGCAGCGCCGCATCCATCGGCATGGCTACATTGCTCTATGAGAAATGGCAACAGGCCGACGGAAAGATTGTTCTGAGCGGAAAAAGCATCGGAAACGGGCAGACTATTGAGTTTGACGATACATTCAACATAGTGAAACATACGGCTGACACTCTCATATTAGGCAAGAACGAGACATTCAGACTGACATACGTGAAGACGGAAGACCCGAACGGAGTGAAACCATTCAACGTTCTCGACTCCCTGAAACAGAATCCTGACGCCGGAAAAGTTGTGACAGAGGTTTATAAAGGTACGCTTCCCGCCGCTTCGTGTCCGGGAATAGAATACACCGTAAACATATCCCACCAGGAACACAGCGGCGACGGTGTGTTCCATGCCACACTCAATTATCTTGAAGCAGAGGAAGGCCAGGACCGCAGCTATGAGGTTTACGGCAGACAGTACACACTGAAAGGCGACAAGGCTGACAAGAATTCCACCGTCATACAGCTCATATCCTTCGACGGAAAAGAGACAATGAACTTCCGCAAACTCGACGGTAAGATACAGATGCTCGATAAAGAAATGGCACCGATCGATTCAAAACTGAACTACACACTCACCCTTCAGAAATAAGCAGAGGGGCGCATACGTCTCATAAACGGCAGACCGCAATCCGGCATATACAGCAGAAACGGATTGTGGTCTGTCTTTTTTTATTATACGTGAAAGTGCTTACCACCTTACGCATCTGCATTCCGCCCATCCGCAAATGCCTCGGTTTTCATTTACATCTTTCACCGACCGGTTTAACGTAAACGGCCTGTCAGCTGCCCGCACAGTGCTTTTCCCACGTACACCATACGCTTCTTCATGCCGTAAAAATGTTCTACCGGACAAAAAAGAGCCCCGGTAGAAAATCAATGTGGATTGATACCGTTATGTAAGCCTGCCTTTTCAGTCTCGGATAAGTATTGTCCGTCTCAGTCCGGATGAACCCTGCAAGCGCTCTTTCAGATTGTAAGCATGTTGCGGTTTTTCCGTCTGAGTTTTCTGTTCTACCCCGTTTATTTTTCGCGAATTTGCGCGCTGACTCTCCTTCGGACGCAAATTCGCGAAAAATAAGAGCCTTGTGCAAACATCTGTATGCCAACAACTTACATCCGACAGTGATTTTTTCATCGTACGAAATGCACCGTTTCAGCCTCCGATATGGCCTGTTTCAGGGCCTGATATGCGCAATATCGCACCATGATACGGACCATATCGGAGGCTGAAACGGGCATAACCGGAACGTCATACGGATTGTTCCTGACTACCGTATAGGGTATATGAAAAGACTGCATAAGCCGAAACAGGCTTTTATATAACGGATTTAACATTCCTTTACATCTATTTTCCGAATTTATTTTGTCAAAAAAAAGTCAAGAAAAACTGTAAGTCCGCCGCTAGGGTTTTCTTTTAGAAAGCCGGAATCGGGCGCTATTATAAATACCAGAAACCCTCACATGTTGTGCGGCGATGGTCAGGCGGTTGAGCCAACACTTATTTCCATTTACGTGATGCCCGCACGATCCGTGCCGACACAAACAGTAAGGACGGTTTGCCGACTTCAGTAATGATTTACTAATAAAAGCAAGTCCTCACCGAATTTCTGCCGGGACCATAAAAAATCAATGGTTTGAAAATAAATGACAATCAAAAGGCTGTATTATAAAAATAAATGAATGTCCGCAAGTTGCCAATCAATAAAT
>ULQM01020703.1_pt1 | contig 25574 bp, 23 predicted proteins | sample 1954451 | NCBI WGS metagenome assembly ULQM01 (sample SAMEA4835655, study PRJEB28245) | human gut metagenome | biome: gut microbiome; material: fecal sample | place: Denmark | collected 2008 | reverse complement strand
CCTTTCAGGGCGTGTGGGGCTTACTTGCGAAACTTGAATATATAAAACTTAAATTGGAATGAAGGTAATAAAGTATCCTGCAAAGGAAGAATGGAAGGAACTCGTTAAGCGTCCGCACCTCGATGTATCGCAGCTCAATGCGACAGTTGAGGGAGTTTTGGAAGACGTAAGAAATCATGGCGATGAAGCCGTGAAGCGCTATGAAGAGAAATTCGACCATGCCCATCTCGACAGTTTGTCTGTATCCGAGGCTGAGATGGACGAAGCAGAACACAGGGTGTCGGCTGAGCTTAAACATGCACTGGAGCTCGCCCATCATAACATTGCCCGATTCCATGAAAGTCAGAAGTTTGAAGGAAGCAAGGTGGAAACCTGCCCTGGTGTGGAGTGCTGGCAGAAAAGTGTCGCCATACAGAAGGTGGGTCTCTATATACCTGGAGGTACAGCTCCTCTTTTCTCTACGGTACTGATGCTTGCCACACCAGCCAAGATAGCTGGTTGCGAGGAAATAGTTCTCTGTACCCCTCCTAACGCAGAAGGTAAGGTAAACCCAGCCATCCTCATGGCTGCCAAGATAGCCGGAGTCAGCAAGATTTTCAAGGCTGGTGGTGTTCAGGCTATCGGTGCCATGGCTTATGGTACAGAGAGTGTGCCAAAGGTGTATAAAATCTTTGGTCCTGGCAACCAGTTTGTGATGGCTGCCAAGCAGCATGTCTCACTACACGATGTGGCGATAGACATGCCAGCAGGTCCATCAGAGGTTTGTGTCATTGCCGATGAAAGCAGCAACCCTGTCTTTGTCGCTGCCGACCTGTTGTCGCAGGCGGAACATGGTTTCGACTCTCAGGTGTTCTTCATTACCACCTCCGAAGAGATGATTTCTAAGGTGGTAAAAGAGGTTGAACAACAGTTGGAGCGTTTGCCACGTAAGGATATGGCACACACATCGTTAGACAACTCGAAGTTCATCCTCGTCAAAGACAAGCAGGAGGCCATTGACCTGAGCAATGCCTATGCTCCCGAGCATCTCATCATAGCCACAAGCGACTTCGAGCAGTTGGCAGAGAAGGTGGTGAATGCTGGAAGTGTATTCTTAGGCAACTATGCCTGTGAGAGTGCCGGCGATTATGCCAGCGGTACCAATCACACCTTGCCGACTCATGGCTATGCCTTGGCATATAATGGTGTAAATCTCGACAGCTACAATCGCAAAATCACATTCCAGCATCTCAGCAAGGAAGGCATCCGAAGCATCGGCAAGGCTGTAGTCACAATGGCAGAAAATGAACAGCTCGAAGCCCACGCCAACGCCATGCGACTGAGAGTGGAAAGCCTTGGTGAAAGGTAAAAAAGTAAAAAAGTAAAAAGGTAAAAAAGTACAAAGGTAAAGAAGCGTTTCATATGCTTTTTTACCTTCAAATTTCTGACAAAATCATAATGAAAGAACTGAAACAACTTTGCCGAGAGAACATATGGAACTTGGCACCCTATAGTTGCGCCCGCAATGAGTTTAGTGGTCGCACAGCCCGCGTCTTCCTCGACGCTAATGAGAATCCATACAACGACCCATACAACCGCTATCCAGACCCCTTGCAGCTCGAATTGAAGAAACAGCTCAGTAAGGTGAAGGGCGTGGCAGAAGACAAGATCTTCTTGGGCAATGGTTCAGATGAGGCCATCGATTTGGTTTACAGAGTGTTCTGTCGACCAGGCAAGGACAATGTAGTGGCCATAGCTCCCACTTATGGTATGTATGAAGTATGTGCCGACATCAATGACGTGGAATACCGCCCAGTATTGCTCAACGAGCAGTTCCAGACCACAGCCGACCATCTCTTAGCAGCCTGCGACGAGAATACCAAGGTTATCTGGTTCTGCAGTCCCAACAATCCAACCGGCAACCTCATCTCACCCGACACCATTGATGGTGTATTGTCACGCTTCGACGGCATCGTAGTAGTCGATGAAGCCTATGGCGACTTTGCCAAGACCCGCCCCTACCGCCTGCAGTTGGTTAAATATCCCAACCTCATCGTGCTCAACACTATGAGTAAGGCATGGGGTTGTGCTGCCATCCGTCTGGGCATGGCATTTGCCAGCAAGCAGATAGTAGATATATTCAATAAGGTGAAATACCCTTACAACATCAACCTCCTCACCCAGCAGCAGGCACTCGAGGTTCTGAAAGATCCCTATCAGGTAGACGACTGGGTGAAGACCATTCTGCAGGAACGTGGCAAAGTGATGGCAGCCTTCACCGACCTGCCTATCTGCGAGAAGGTGTACCCCACAGAAGCCAACTTCTTCCTCGCTAAGATGACAGATGCTACAGCCATCTATAACTATTTGGTCAATCAGGGCATCATTGTGCGCAATCGCAACAATGTGCAACTTTGTGGCAACTGTCTGCGTATCACAGTCGGCAAAAAGAGCGAGAATATCGACCTTTTGGCTGCACTCCGCCAGTATTGAGAAAAAAAGCCATGCTCCTTTACAACAAATTACACGATTTAGAGTTATTATATAATAAGAATAGAATATTAATAGCATAATTATCTAAAAAATTAGCATACAATAAACAATGAAGAAATATATCATTTTTGCGCTCATGCTGCTGTCTACAAGTTCAGTTATGGCACAGTCAGGCATGACGGATGATCAAGTGATGAGTTTTGTAGCCAAGGAGCATAGTGCAGGCACCTCTAATTCGCAGATTGTCACCAAGCTGATGCAGAGTGGTGTCGACATTTCTCAGATTCGCCGAGTTCGTGAGAAGTATGAGAAGATGCAGAAGCAAGGTTCTTTGGCCAGTGCTACCGACCGCACAGGAAATGCAAGTCGTCTGCGCAGCAATAATGGCAAGACACGTTCCGACTATGGGAAACAGTCCGACAAAGAGGCTGCCAACTACTCCAACTATCGTGTGCAAGCCCAGCGCGACTATTCTTACAGACACACTTACGACAGCAATGACGAGGAATATGGCGACATGCAGAACGAGTTGAATGGCATTGTGCCCGATTCCACACAGATGCTCAAACAGTTGTTGGCTCAGCAGGCTAAAGATAAACATCGCGTTTTCGGCCGTGACATCTTCAATAACAAGGAGTTAAGCTTCGAGCCTAACATGAACATCGCTACCCCACAGAACTATCGTCTGGGGCCAGGCGATGCAGTTATCATTGATATTTACGGAGCATCTCAGCGCACCATTCAGAGCACAGTTTCTCCCGATGGCGAAGTAACCATCGAAGGTTATGGCCCTGTCAATGTCAGTGGACTGACTGTAGCACAAGCCAATGCCCGCTTACGCAACACACTCGGAAGCCGTTATCGCAGCAGCCGTGTGAAACTGACAGTAGGCCAGACCAAGACCATCATGGTCAATGTGATGGGCGAAGTAAAGGCACCGGGAACCTATACCCTGTCAGCCTTTGCCACCGTGTTCCATGCCCTGTATATGGCAGGAGGCACCAACAACCTCGGAACCCTGCGCAACATCAAGGTTTATCGTCACAACCGACTTGTAACCGTAGTAGATATCTACGACTATATTCTCAACGGCAAACTGACAGGCAACGTACGCTTGGCCGATAATGATGTCATCGTGGTAGGCCCATACGACTGCTTGGTCAACATCAGCGGAAAGGTAAAGCGCCCTATGTTCTACGAGATGAAGAAGAACGAGAGCCTTAACTCCGTACTCAAGTATGCCGGTGGTTTTACAGGAGATGCCTATACCAAGGCCGTTCGCGTGAATCGTAAGACAGGCAGAGAGTATTCTGTATTCAACGTAGAAGAATTCGATTACGCCAACTTCCGTATAGCTGATGGCGACTCTGTTAGCGTTGACTCTATCCTGCCACGTTATGCCAATACCGTAGAAATCAAGGGAGCCGTGTTCCGTCCCGGCATGTACAACTTGGGCGAACAGATCAACAGCGTTCGCACTCTCGTAGAACATGCTGAGGGACTTACTGAGGAAGCATTTACAGCCCGTGCCGTAATGCATCGCATGAAGACCGACCGCTCTTTGGAGGTAATCAGCGTCGATATTGCAGGCATCATGAGTGGTAAGGTGGCCGACATCCCATTGAAGGAGAATGATGTACTCTTCATCCCTACCCGTCAGGACAAGATGATAGAACGCACCATCACCATCCGTGGCGAAGTAAACTATCCTGGCACATACAAGTATGCCGACAATGAGACCATCGAGGACTTCGTTCTTCAGGCAGGCGGACTCACCGACAAGGCATCTGTAGTGAAAGTCAACGTAAGCCGTCGAGTCAACAATCCGAAGGCATTGCGTCCTGACAGCATCTTTGCCAAGAGTTTCGAACTCACCTTGAAGGACGGTTTCGTAATCGACGGCACACCAGGCTTTACCCTGATGCCATTCGATGAAGTCTTTGTCCGCAAAAATCCAAGCTATACCGAGCAGCAAAATGTAAGTATCGAAGGAGAGGTTGTGTTCCAAGGTGCCTACACCATGACCAAGCGTCCTTCACGTCTGAGCGACCTGTATCACATGGCAGGCGGTGCTACCGACCATGCCTACATCAAGGGTGCTCGCCTCATTCGTCGCACCAACCAGACTGAACGCGACCTGATGTACGCTATCTATAAAAAGGAACGCGAAAACCAGCAGAAGAACCTCCTTCAGTTGGCTGCCAGCAACAACAATGGCTCAGCCATACAGCAGTCTGCCGAAAGTGCCAAGAATGCAGAACTCGAGAAGTTCAATATTCCAAACGAATACCCAGTAGGAATCGACTTGGCAGAAGCACTCAAGAATCCTGGCTCTAACGAAGACTTGGTATTGCGTGAGGGCGACCGCCTCATCGTACCACAGTACGACGGAACCGTTAAGATCAATGGAGCTGTTATGTTCGCCAACACCGTGGCATACGTCAAGGGCAAGCGTGCAAGCTATTATATTGATGAAGCTGGTGGTTTCGCATCTGATGCAGTGAAGAGCAAGGCATACGTCATCTATATGAATGGCAAGGTGGCAAAGGTAAGTCAAGGAGCCCGCATCCAGCCAGGTTGCGAAATCATTGTACCATCCAAGCTGAAGCGCAAGATGAGTGTTGCCGAGACTATGAGCCTTGGTTCCAGCATGTCGAGCATCGCCGCCATGATAGCTACCATCGCCAATATGACGAAGTAAGAGCATGACACCTCAAACGAAGGAGTCGTTCTTATGAAATATCCTATGCGTTGGTTAATGGGATAAGTTGTGATAAATAACTAAAGAAATTATGGAAGCAATCAAGAGATTACCAATAGGAATATCCGACTTCAAGACCCTACAGAGAAGTCAAAAGTATTTTGTTGACAAAACAATGTACTTGCCATTATTAGAGAAGATTTCAAATTTTCTCTTCTTGATACGTCCACGACGTTTTGGCAAGAGTTTGTTTTTGTCAATGGTAGCCGATTACTTCGATTGCGCCAACAAAGATATCGAAAAAGAATATCAAGGCACATGGATAGAAACACATCCTTTAGAATCAAAAGGCAAGTTTCAGATTTTGCAATTCGACTTTTCCCAGGTTTTGGACAGAGTAGAGAATCTTGAGACCGACTTCAACACATACTGTTGCAGTTGTCTGAATCAATTTGTTCAAAAATACCAGAACTATTATACAAAAGACACGGTAGAATGGGCTTTGGCAGCCACTACTTCCAAGGACAAAATCAACATTCTGTCCAAAGAAGCCAAGGAGCGAGGCTATCATCTTTATCTCATCATTGACGAATACGACAACTTCACCAACACCGTTCTCAATGAGTTGGGCGAGGATACCTATCATAACATGACCCACAGCAGTGGTTTTTACCGCAATGCCTTCAAGATATTCAAACCGAACTTCGAACGCATTCTCTTTATGGGTGTCAGTCCTATCACCCTCAACGATTTGACCAGTGGCTTCAACATCGCTACCAACATCAGCCTTCATCCATGGTTTAACATGATGTTAGGCTTCAGCGAAGAAGAAGTACGCCAAATGATATCCTACTACATATCTGTAGGACTTATCAAAACGAATGATACTATTGGAGTCACCATCAGTGAGGACGAAAAAATCAATGCGATTATAGCAGAGATGAAACCATGGTACGACAACTACTGCTTTTCAGAAGACAGATACAATATCGATCCGAGCATGTACAACAGCAACATGGTACTCTACTATCTCAACAACCTCATCACAACAGGAAATGCTCCCAAGGAGATGGCAGATCCAAGTTGTCGTACAGATTATGCCAAGTTGAAGAACCTCGTAAGGCTCGACCATCTGGATGGCGACCGCAAAGGAGTCTTGATGAAGATTGCCGAGAAAGGCTTTATTGATGCCTCTATTGCTGATTCTTTTGCAGCAGAGGAAGTAATGAATCCTGACCGTTTCGTCAGCCTATTGTACTACTATGGAATGTTGACTATTGGAGGAACCGACCTTGATGCACTTCATCTTGTCATTCCCAACAACACCATCCGCAAGATGTATTACGACTTTCTGGTAGAACAGTTTCAGACATTGCATAGCTTGGATCTCAATGACTTATCAGCAATGTACCGTAAGGCAGCACAAGAAGGAGAATGGCAACCTCTATTTGAATATCTTTCCAGTTCATACTGGAAAGACAGTAGCATCAGAGACGGCATTCAGGGAGAACGCAACATACAAGGTTATTTCAATGCCTACCTTCATCTTTCAAAGCTCTTCATTGCGCATCCAGAGATAGAGGCAAATCATGGCTATTGCGACTTCTTCCTGTTGGCAGATACAAAGAAATTCTCCACCCTCCGTCACAGCTATATCATAGAGTTGAAGTATCTTCCATCAAAGGCAACGGATAGAGAAGCAAAGACAGCAAAGGAACAGGCTGTAGAACAATTAAACAAATACATAACAGATACAAATATACAAAGTCTGACTGCAGGAACACAACTTCACGGAATATACCTCATATTCCAGCAAGGTAATGCGACAGAGATAGGAGAAATATAAAATATCTGAATCAAAACAAAATAAAGACAAGATTATGGATTTACATACATTAATACAAGCACAGATGGAGCTGATGGGCAACGACCAACCAGTTGCTTCTTGCGGTCTTCACGGTGCTACAAGAAGAGACGTAATAGAACAAGCAATTGAATATCTCCAAAAATCATTAGCCAACACCGAACGCGACGAGCTTTCCGGATATGGCTATCGCATAAATGTAGAGATCTTCAAAAAAGGGAAGCCAAGATTCTAATCACAGCAAATCCCAACACAAGACTTTAAGAAAATCCACAAGGAGGGTTCTGCTTTTTATGACTTGGAGAGCGAATGGACGTTATCATCCATACTTCTAACTACATCTACATCATAGAATGTAAATTAGACGGAAGTGCAGAAGAAGCACTGCAGCAGATAGAAGCAAAAAACTATGCCGCTCCTTTCGCAATGGACAAACGAAAAGTAATCACACTCGGCATCAACTTCTCCAGCAAGACAAGAGGAGTCGAGAGTTGGAAGGTGGGATAAATCATTATTATTAACGCTATAAATATTAAATAATAGTCTGTATATAATACAGTTTTAGCTTTATTTATCACATATAAAAAAATGGAAGATAAAAAAAATATGGAAAAGAAAGAAGGTTATATAAATGTCTCAGAAATACTAAAGGCTGTGCTTAGCAAGAAGAAGTTATTTCTCATATCTATTCCTATTGCTATCGTAGTTTCTTCGTTCATCATAATTTGTGTTCCGCGTTCCTATACAGCAAGTGCCATGCTTGTGCCTGAAGTAGAGAATTCTACGGATATGGGAAGTTTAGGTTCTTTGGCCTCAAGTTTTGGTATCGACCTTAATAATATGAGAGGAAACGACGCCATCTCTCCGCTTCTTTATCCAGAGTTGCTTAATGACAACGGTTTTGTTGCCAGCCTTCTCAAGATACAAGTGGAAACTCAAGATGGTACATTAAAATGCTCTTATTATGAATATCTTAAAAAGCATCAGAAAATTGCATGGTGGACTAAAACCATGGGGGCAGTAAAGCGTATCTTCAAATCAAAAAAAGTTAGTACGCAAAGAGGAAACAATAAGGGAGAATTAAATAATCCTTATTATTTATCCAAAGAAGATGATGATATTTTAGGAGCAGTAAGAAGTTTAATCGGACTGACAGTTGACAAAAAGACTGGAGTGATAACGATACAAACAGAAGCACAAGATCCATTAATATGCAAAAACCTCGCAGACTCCGTCTCTTCAAAACTTCAGGTATTCATCACCAACTATCGTACTCAAAAAGCGCGTCACGATGTTGAATATTACAAGTCGCTGACAGCTAAGACTAAAGCTGATTACGAAAAAGCTCGTCGTTTATATGGTGGCTATTCTGATTCTAATATGGATCTTGTTCTTGAGAGCGTTCGCTCAAAGCAAGCTGATCTTGAAAACGATATGCAGCTAAAATTTAATGCTTACACGGCAATGGTTACTCAGCTGCAAGCATCAGAAGCAAAACTTCGTGAACGCACCCCTGCCTTTACAACGTTACAAGGAGCATGCGTACCAATTAAGCCAGCTAAACCTCGACGCATGATTTTCGTTCTTGCTATAACAATACTTGTATTTGTTGGCGATTTGACATATGTTTTAAAAGACTATATTTTAGGTAAGAATTAATGTTATTGTCGAAAGAAAAAATTATTATAGCATATTATTATATTGCACTCATTGCATTTGCCATGAGTGCATGTGCTGTTATGTTTAATCAGGAATCTAGTGGAGGTATAGCATACACCAACTTTATAATAGCTTTTGCCTTTATGGTGTGGGGCGTTTTTGTATTGCGTCCTTTTACGAAAGGCTATCTTATAGAGATACCATCAAAGACTATCTTATCTTTAAATGTTTACATGCTATGGGTGTTAGTAGTAACAATCATTAATCCTGTTGGTATTGAAGGTATATCGTCATATATGAACAGCCTGTTTTGGTCAGCATTTCCTATTCTCATTCTTAACGCAACCTACTATTTTGTCTTGCATAAAGGCGATAGTAAATGGTTGAAAAAAATATTTCTTGTCATCACCGCTTTGTTTCTGTTAACTTATTACAGTTTTTACGATGCTGACAATATCCATACGAATGTGCATTTAGGATCATCCTATTACTCATTATACATGTTGCCTTTAGTTTTGGTTTACCCCTCGAAGATAGGAAAAATATGTTGGACTATCATCATCTGTATAGCGGTATTTTCTTCTGTAAAACGTGGAGGCGTACTTGCACTTGCACTTGCTATGTTAACATATATAATAACCACCCAATTGGTGTCTAAGAGAGGTAAGTTCACGAAAATTATTATCGGTTTCTGTATACTCACAGCATTTATTGCCGTCTTTGCTTATATTGGAACCATGGGTGACAACAATATCTTTGAACGTTTTGAATCAATACAAGAAGATAATGGAAGTGGGCGAACGGACGTATGGAACGAGGCATGGCGACTTATAAACAATCAGGGTATTGTTACTTATTTTGTCGGAAATGGATTCAATACCGTGGTTCGCAATTCGCGTTATGTACTTTCTGCTCATAACGACTATTTAGAAGCTTGGTTCGATTTTGGATTGGTAGGCATGTTACTCTATATAATCTCATTGCTTCATCTATTTAAAGATATATTAAAATGTCTCAAGGCAAAGAAAGAGTATGCCCCCGCAATGTCTATTCTTGGTGTTTTAATAGTTGTGCTCACCATGATTTCGCATATTGCTATCTATTATTGGTTTAACGTCATTGTGCTTTGCATAGCTTATTTTGAAGGACGTTACAACAGAGAAAAGAAAGAACTTGTAGAAAAAGGAAATAACAATGAGTGAGAGTAAAGTAAGCAAACTCATAATATCAAACGTTTTTTGGGCACTGGCAGGCAAGCTCACCGGACTGGTAAGTGCGTTATTGGTTGGCATCTTTGTTGCCAGATACCTTGGTCCAACATTATATGGCGTAATGAACTATGCCGTTAGTTTCGTCACCCTATTTCTTGTGATAGCTACTTTTGGTTTTGAAAATATAGAGATAAGGGAAGAGGCAAAAGCTAATGATCAAAAAGATATTATTTTAGGTACAGTGTTTGTACTTCGTTTGGTACTATCCCTTGTTACCATAGTTTTAATTTCTGTAGTCGCATACATCAACGAGACAGATTTATACACCTTTGGAATCATCATGGTATATGCTATCACAGTCATACTCACACCATTTGACGTAATACGTAATTATTTTACCTCTCTCATTCAAAACGAATATATAGTAAAAGTAGGCATTTTCCGCACAATTCTATCAGGGACAATTAAGATTGTATTGTTGCTTGTACATGCCTCTCTTGTATGGTTTGTCATCTCCTTGGTATTTGATGCCTGTATCTTGGCACAAGGCTATTGCTATGTCTATAAAAAAAAAATTGGTAGCATGCGTTCTTGGCATTTTGACAAAGTTTGGGCACGCTATCTCTTACGTCAATCGTTTCCTTTACTGCTGTCAGGAGTAGCGGCAACGATATTCTTACAAATAGATCAAATCATGATTGGCAATATGATTGACAAAACATCGGTAGGCTATTTCTCTGTAGCATCCAAGTTTGTTGAAGTATTACTTTATGTACCTACCATCCTCATACAAACAGTCAGTCCACTGCTCGTTAAAGAGCGAAAGTACGATCTCGACTCGTATCGTAAAAAATCACAAATGTTTATGAACGTCACAGTGTGGTTGTGCGCATTATGCGCCATCTTTATATCCTTATGTTCCCAATACATTGTAGTATGGACCTTTGGTTTAAAATACACTGCCTCTATAGCAATCTTACAGATTTTATCATTTAAGATAATAGGAGTAGCTCTTAATATCGTTTCGGGGCAAATATTGATTATAGAGGAAAAACAAAAATATTTTGTGTTGCGTAGTCTTAGCGGTTGTATAGTATGTGTGGTTCTAAACCTACTAGTCATAACACGCTTTGGTGTGTGTGGAGTTGCCTTTGTAGCCGTAGCCACACAGTTTGCTGCAGGTTTTTTCATACATCTGTTCATTCCTACATACCGATACATGTTTTTCATACAAATGCGTTCTTTGCTTGTAGGTTGGAAAGACTTGTATAAAATAAAAATGCTTTTAGGCCGTTAATAATAAAAACGCCTATGCTTCAAAATAAGGAAGTATATCTATAGATATTTTAAATTATATTTTTTGTATGAAGAAGTTATTGATTAAATTATTTGAGTATATCCCTTGTTCCGATTGGATTTACCATAAGTATCTTATATTTAAAGGACGCCAGCGCAAGGTATGTCTTGGAAGCCAAAATGCTGACAAGACCTTCTATGTGATAGGTTGGAACGATGAGGGAGGCGGTCTGTTTTGGATTGTAAACAAAGTGTGCATGCATATAGCTTATGCTTTGGATCACGGTTACATTCCTGTTGTCGACTTGAAAAACTATATCACCCAATACACCCTAAAAAACGATAAAAAAAAGGAAAATGTTTGGGAGAAGTTCTTCGAGCAGCCAGCAGATTATGGACTGAATGAGGTTGAGAAAAGCAAAAATGTGATAATAAACCGCATGTCTCCTGCACCTTCAAAGAAATACCTCATGGGCCAATCTGAATTTTATGATAATCCAGAAAGAATTGCCTATTTTCGAAACATATTTAAGCAGTACATTCATCCCAACAATAAGACGTTAGATTATATTCGAAATAAAGAGAAACAACTTTTTAAAGATAAAGGACGTGTACTTGGCATCTTATGTCGTGGCACCGATTATGTGGTGGCAAAACCAAAGAACCATCCAGTTCAGCCTGAAATATCAGAGATTATAAAGGATGCAAGAATTGTGATGAAAGAGAAACGTTGCGATTATGTATTTGTAGCAACAGAAGATCAAGACATACTCGCTGCTTTAAAAACCGAGTTTGACAACAAACTGCTATATCTCAATCAACGTAGGTATAGCAGCAAAGATATGTGTTCAGACCAACTACTTGCACAGGTCAAGGAAAAAGATAGCAAACGAGATCCCATAAAAGATGCCTTAGATTATTATGCAGCCATATATCTGCTAACCCGTTGCTGCTGTTTCATTGGAGGCCGTACAGGAGGAACTAAGGGAGTGTTACTCATGAACAACGGCTTCGAATACCAAAAAATCTATGATTTAGGATTATACAAATAATAAAAATAACTTCGTAGCGTTTTTAATTATAAAGTATGATCAATAATTGAAAATGAAATAGTGATAATATGAAAATAGGTTTACTTGCATATCATGCAGTCTGCAATTTCGGGGCGATGCTTCAACTCCTTTCTACATATATGTTTCTTAAAAATCATGGACATGAACCAGTAATAATAAATTGGGTGGCTAAGGATTTAGAGAATTATTATGCCCAAAACACACCAATATCACAAATTGAAAATCAGTTGAAACTTCGTCTTCAACTATGGAAAGAAACCGCTTTGTGTCGTACAATAAAGGATGTTGCAAACATAATCTCTAACGAACAGATTGATGCTGTTATAATTGGAAGCGACGCTGTGGCACAGCACCATCCGCTGTTTGAACGAATCGTCTTCCCGTGTCGTAATATTATAGCCATTAATTCTGTGACCTCCGACGTTGTATTTCCAAACCCTTTTTGGGGTATATGGACTGACTATCTTGACAAGCCAGTCCCAGTAGCATTAATGTCTGCGGCAAGCCAAGATTCAAAATATAAATATATTTCTAAAAAACTTCGTAAACAAATGAAAGAGCGTATCATGGCATTTAGCTATGTATCTGTGCGTGATGTGGACACCCAAAAGATGTTCTCTTTCATTACTGAAGGACAATGTTGTCCATCTGTTACACCAGACCCAGTATTTGCGTTCAACCAAAACGCAGCATCATTAGTACCTTCTAAAGAGGAACTGATGAAGAAATATGGTCTTTCTGGCAAGTATATGCTCATAAGTTTCAAGAACGAAAAGCGCTGCAATGTATCCCAAACTTGGTTGAACAAATTTCAAGACATAGCAAAACATCATGGCATACAGTGTGTATCGTTACCTTTCTCGACAAGCCTATCTGCAGGAGAGTTGGAGAATAAAATTGCCCTCCCGCTTAATCCTATTGACTGGTATGCTCTACTCAAATATTCTTGTGGTTATATTGGCAACAACATGCATCCTATTGTTGTATGCATTCACAATACAGTGCCTTTTTTTAGCTTTGACAATTATGGAACTAAACATGCAAACGGCTTGTTTTGCGACTCTTCAACAAGCAAAATCCGTCACATATTAAAAGTTGCCAACCTACTCGACTGTCGAATAGCGAGCAATTCTCTGTTTCGTCGCACACCAAGTCCAGAACATGTATTTAATAAGTTACAGACGTTTGACAAAGCAAAATGCAAAAATTTTGCTCAAGGTTATCTCAATAAGTATAATGAAATGATGACTAAAATTCTCGAACGTTTAAGAGGCGCATTGTAGGGTGCAATTAAATAATCAAAAGAATAACAATATGAAAGTTGCATATATTTCAACACCGCATTTTGCCGACTGTGACATTCCTCTGATTGGTGAATTACAGAAAAAAATAGATTTATTCTATTTTCTTAAAGTATCAGAGTCAACAAAGCGACTCACACTTATAAAGATTGATTCCATTAAAAAAAAAGGAGGTGTATATCCTGCTTCTGATTTTCCAGAACTTACCTACTTGTCTGACGATATAGATTTATCGAAGACATATATAGTAAACCTTCCTGGCAAGCACGACTGGTCTATTAGCAATCTCCTTGCCATATTCAAGATGGTGTGTGTCATTTTACATCTAAAGATTAATATAGTACATCTCACTTGGCCACCACGCTATGGCGAGTTCTTCACATATCTCTTGCGTAAGCGCATAGTTATAACCATGCATGACCCTCTGCCTCATTCAAGCGAGGACACATGGCTCAATCGTCTCCATCGCGATGTGTGTTTCCGGCTACTTAACGATTTTATTTTGTTGAACGAGACGCAGAAAGAAGAATTTATTAAGACATACCATATGGGGGCAAAACGTGTGGCTTTATCGCATCTTAGCGCATATACAAACCTGCAAAATATTAAACCACAAAAGCCCGATGTAAGTAACTATATTTTATTCTTTGGCGGAATTAGTTCTCATAAGGGTATTGAATATCTGTGCGAAGCAATGGAAAAGGTTTGTAAGAAACATCCCGATGTGAAGTTGGTTGTCGCGGGTAAAGGTAAGATTTATTTTGACATAAACCAATATGCCATATATCGTAATGGTCATTTAGTTCTTCTCAACCGATATCTTGACGATACCGAACTTGTTGGACTGATACGCAGTTCCTTATTTGTGGTATGTCCTTATGTCGATGCTACCCAAAGTGGTGTTATTATGTCTGCGTATGCTTTGAACAAGCCTGTAATTGCGACCAATGTAGGTGCTCTACCTACCATGGTTAAGAATGGACAATATGGAACTATCGTTCCTCCAAAAGATGTCGCCACCTTGGCTTCTGCAATAAATACATTGATAGAAAATCCACAAAAAATAGAGGCAATGATGGCAAATATTGAGCACGACTATTCTGAGGGCAAATACTCATGGAAAGCCATCGCACAAGGCATAACTGATATTTATGCAAAGAAACTGTCAGACTCTAACAACCGAAATAATTAACAATTATAAAAGAACGAACAAATGAAAAAAGTCTCAATAATAATTGTAACCTTCAACTCAGAGAAGGATATATATGATTGCATTAATTCTATCATAGAAAATTCCGACATTCCGCTGGCGGAAATAGAACTGGTTGTTGTGGACAACAATAGCACTGATTGCGACACAATGTTTAATAAACTTAAGACATTGTGGGGAGAAGATATTATACTGATAAAAAACAGTAGTAATGGTGGATATGGTCAGGGCAACAACGTGGGCATAAGACAATGTTCAGCGCCAGTAGTGCTTATCATGAATCCAGACGTGAGACTTGTGTGCCCAATATTCAGAAAAGCAATAAACCTCTTTTCTAAGAACAAAAACATGTGCATACTCGGCATGAAACAGTGGCTCACGCTTGAAGAACCTAGCAACAATTCATTTACATGCACCTATAGAATGAACGGCTATCTCTCAACCATACTCTCTGCCTTGTGTACACGTCTTGATTTCTACATAGCAAAATATATGCATTTTTCAGGATCGTGTTTCTTTATAAACAAGGCCATGTTTGAAGCGGTCGGCCTTTTCGATGAAAGCGTGTTCCTCTATGGCGAGGAAGATGACATTCATTATCGTCTGATGCATCGTTTCAAAGATTGTAAGATGAAATATGACAAGAGTCTAAGATATCTGCACCTCACTAAAGAACGTCAACCAGACATAAAATATGAAAAGACGCTTATTGATGTGGCAGTAATTCAAAATCAAAAGAAAGGTTACAATGAGGATAAAACTCTTAAAAATCGTCTGCGCTGCATCAACTTACTGATTTTAAGAGAACGTCTGCGCATTATGCTTGGCAAAAATAACAGAACACTCCTGAACATGCTTGAAGAACTAAAGTTATATATAAAGGAGAAACAAAAGAACTATAAATAAGCAGACGTTTGCTATTTCCTTAAACAATCAAAGATAATAAATAAAGTTTATTCAACTAACAACAAGAGAAACTTATGAAAGACAAATTGGAGATTTTATTGTCATGTATGCATCAGACAGACGATATAATTAAACGGTCGAACATAAAATGCAATGCCACGATTGTAAATCAATGCGACAAAGACGATAAACGTGTTATTTCCGTTGATGGCAAAGACAATACATGTAAGATCAAGTGGATTGACTCAACCAAACGGGGATTATCAAGAAGTAGAAACATGGCATTGAATGCAGCTTCATGCGACTATTGTCTTATCTCTGACGACGATGAGATATTTGTGGATGATGTAGACAAGATTATAGAGAATACTTTTAGAGAAAATCCTAAAAGTGACATCTTGATTTTTAAGCTTTACAACTGGAATACAAAATGTCCTTCACATACAAAAAATGTGGGATACATTCAAGCTATGCGCACGGCTAGCTATCAGATAGCCTTTAGGCGTGCAAAAATAATAGAGAGCAATATTTCCTTTGATGAGGAAATGGGGTCTGGTACTGGTCATGGAGCAGGAGAAGAGTGTAAGTTCTTGTTCACCTGTCTTCGCAAAGGTTTACGCATTACTTTTGTACCAAAAACGATAGCCACACTACTGGCTGGATCTGAATCGCAATGGTTCTCTGGATATGACAATAAATATTTCTTTTGGCACGGATGGGCTATAAAGCGCATCCTTGGCACACCACTGGCAATGGCTTATGCTTTATATACTGCTGTGAAAAAGTATCGCGTTTACAATGAGAACTTGTCTGCCATATCAGCGACAAAACAAATGTTTAAAGGTATATTCTATAAAAATAACAAATAAATTGTTTTAATAAAAGCCAATTCATAATAACTGAGCCCACTTTAAAAAGGGGCATATTTTGAATCCAGCATGACCAGTGTGGTCATTCTGAGTGAAACATAGCAATTACCAATTCTGGCAAGATTGCTCTGAAACGTATCAGAGTCAGAGCGGTAAACTGTCTTGGAGGAATCCTCTTTCATGTATTCCTTTGCCCGTTCTTCCTGCTCTGGGGAGAGATGGGTAAGCGTGCATGTCTTGAGAAACTTGACCAGAGTTGTATGTATCAGTTCATAGCGAGACTGGCGAGCGATATTGCTGCCGATAAGCTTACTGTCCATACGGACGCACTTGCCTGATATCTTGAGAAAACGTACCTGATTGCCGGCAAGCTGCTCAAAGCAGAGTTGCATCAGGTCTATGTAATAATCCACATAAAAGCAATAAAAATAGCTTAATATAGTTAGCTTTCATATTTTTTATACAAAGGTAATATAAAAAGAATAAAAAAACTCATTTTATGTTTTTTTTTAAACTAGAAATAACATTTTATAATATATTCATAGTACCTTTGCAACTAAAAGAATAAAAATGGCAAACAATATCGTTTCTGTAATTATGCCCACATATAATACAGGCAAATTACTAATTGGTAGCATTAATAGCGTACTGAACCAAACATATTCTAATATAGAATTGCTCATTGTAGATGATTGCTCATCAGACGAGGAAACAAAAAGAATTCTAAACGATTTTTCTCAGAAAGATTGTCGAGTCAATGTTACCTATCTGAAAAGTAATCATGGTCCAAGTTATGCCCGTAACATTGCTATTGAAAAAGCCACTGGGCGATATATTGCCTTTTGTGACAGTGACGACAGATGGCATCCCGCAAAAATTGAAAAACAAATTGATTTAATGGAGAAAAAGAATTGCGCACTATGCTGCAGTGCCTACTGTATCTGTGATATTAACAACAATATCGTTGGCATAAACATCCCTCCTAAGCACATTACATTAAATCAAATGAAATATGATAATAAGATTGGCTGTACTACTGCGATATATGATATTAAAAGATTAGGTAAGAAATACTTCATGCCAAAACTATACAAAAGTGAAGATTGGGCTTTATTCCTACAAATAATAAAAGCATGTAAGGATTGCTATGCCTATACAGAGGAACCACTTGCCTACTATTATCTGAGAAGCGAATCCTTATCGAGCAACAAGATCTCAATGATAAAATACAATCTATCGGTATATCAGAAAATATTAGGTTATAATCTCATTAAAGCTTATGCAGCTTTTCTGTTGTGCTTCATACCTTCATATTTCTTGAAAATCATGAAAAGAAAGATTGACAGCTATAGATATCTAAAAAAGCATAGCAGCTATATTCTAAAATAGATATGTATTTTATAAATTGATATATCTAAAAATAAAATTATGTCAGACAAGAAAAGAATAATTTGGATTGATTCAATAAGGGGTGTACTCATAATACTAGTCGTATTAGGTCATGCAATCCAATCATCCTTGAGAGATGCCTGTTTTCAAAACCACTTGTGGAATCTCATATACTCATTCCACATGCCAGCCTTCATGGCTATTAGTGGCTGGTTCGCATTTTCCACTACAACAAAAAACATTAACGTAGGGGCTGTGTGTAAACGTAGATTTGACCAACTGATGGTACCTTACCTCTCTTGGTCGCTATTGCGCTATGTTATTTCTATGGATTATTCCATTGAAAACCTAAGCAGAATCGTCATCGATCCAGACTCATATTTCTGGTTCTTATGGGTTCTCTTTTGGATTAAAGTCATCTTTATTCTGAATCAGAAAATTGCAGAGAGATACCACATGGATGAGATTTTACCAATAGGCATCACCTGTATTCTATTATTAGGCATCATGGTAGGAATCAACCTCAAAGTTTTCGGTTTTCAATTCCTTGCCTACTATTATCTGTTTTACTTTCTGGGTTATGCAATGCATAGGTTTAATAAGCTTCAGCTTGCCAACAAGCCTGCCATGATATTCCTGGGACTATTATGGGCTGTATTAGCATGGTTCTGGAACATGCATGAATTACCTGCTTGGATGCCAACGATTCCACATTTCCCAACATCATTATTGCAATATACATACAGAGGGGGCACAGCTATACTTGCCGTTCTGGTTATTGTGGGTATTGCTCGTAAAAATTTGAATAGTAGTAATAGATTCAACAAATTTATCCAAGAGATTGGAATACTATCATTAGGCATATACACTTGCCATCTTACCCTAATGGACAACATAGTAAAATCCTTAAGGTTCATAATTCCATTCCGTAACGAAGTAATGCTGATTATCTTAGGTTTCACTATATGTGGATTCATATCTTGGGTGATTGTAAACTTACTGAAAAAGAATGAGATTACCGCACGCTTCTTTTTGGGAAAATAACAAAGGATTTCAACGAAGAACCGCGAGTTTTTAGTCTCCAATAAGGTAAACATCTTTAACTATTTGCAAAAACGTCAACAATGCAAAGTATGCTATGCTTATACTAAAAAGCCCCTAGCCTCCTATTGTGTAAGAAAGAATTCTGTTTCCAGAAAAAAGATGCAACTCATTCACTATAATGTAACTGTATATGAAAACATTCTGAAATTCAGCAGAATAAAATCATATCTCTATTTTTTTCTACTATTTCTACCCAGCTACGGATGCAAAGTTCTAAAGAGAAAAATAGACTCTATACAATATATGCAAACACTAAATGTTTCACATAGGATAACTTAACAAGAGTTGATAGATGTTTAAAAGACTTCAGTTTTCGACATGTTTATTTGGAAATAGAATATACCAAATACCTTTCACCCTTCATCTTATCGCCCAGAACCCCTGTGTTTATCGGGGTTTCAGAGGGTGATGGGTGCTATTTCACCCTTCATCACCCTTCATCAAAAAAAGATTTGAGCCTCAAAACAAGCATTATAGAAGACCGGAACGGGTCATAATAGAAGACCGGGTCGGGTCATGATAGATGACCAACCAGTCGCAGATTATCAAATATTATCAGCCACTCTTTAAGATCTTCATTATTATGCAATATAAAATCAACGGTTGACAATAACTCCAAAAGATAATTGAAATAATAACCCGAGAGGAAATATGCCAGCTTTTCTGCAGTAAATTCAGACGCAAACTCACCTTCAGAAATCAAATGTATGACTCTCTTTACTATTGTTTCTGATTTACTTTTCCATCCACTCCTCTATAGTACCAGTCTTCGACGAGAAGTTGACACCTATCTGATGGATATGGCGTGAGTCGGTGGCATATTCTTTAGCATAACCCTTGTCCACTATCTGCAGCAAGGCTCCTTCCGCTGATCCATCCAGTTTGAACTCGAAGATATAGACATCGTTAGGGGTTTCATAGACACAATCCGCCCTACCCTTGCTCGTCTCCTTCTCACGAAAGAGCATATAGCAACTCAGCATACGGAGGAGCAAATAGAAAGTATAATCGAAGTATCGCTCATACTCTCGCTCATCGTTCCTGCGACGCACACTGTACGGAATACTGGCGAGGAAAGCTGTGAGCGAATCCATGAATTCCTGCAGCTTGCCGTGCTTCAACTGATGTACAGAAGTAATGAGCCAACTTGCAGAATCCTCCTTAGTCTTGAGATAAGCATTTGCCAAGATTGTAAGAAGTCCTTCTCTCACTTCATTGTTCGGGATATCGAGCAAGAACGACTCCGTGTCCTGGTCATAATCCTTGATGGTGAGATAGCCGCTTTGATAAATCATCGGCAAAGGCTTCTCTATATCAGCCTTATAGTCATCAAACTGTGGTACCCCATAATATTTTCCAACCAATTCATCAAGATTCTCATCAAAATGACTCAACAGACGCACAAGGTAAGTAGGCGTGCCGCTTTTAAACCAATAACCTCCCAACTTCATGTTGTAAAAAGCATTTAGCAAGCTGAAAGGATTGAAAACATCCACCATTTTCTCACTGAAGTGATAGCCGTCATATTTCATTTTCAACTTTTGCAGCATCTCCTCTTCCGTGCAATGATATATCTGGGCAATTTCCGCTATAGGGCCAGCAAAATATTTCACCAGCTCATCCTTGGTAATTCCACAGAGAGCTTCATAATTTCTGCTTAAGCTGATGTCAGCAGGTTGGTTAAATCCACTGAACATGCTGATTTGCGAGAATTTCGTAACACCTGTGAGGAACACAAAGCGAAGGTCTGCGTCAGCCCCTTTAAAAGTGGCATAGAAAGACTTCATGATGTTGCGATGTTTTTCCTCCAAACTAATCATCTTACCAAGATGTTCGACCTGATAGTCTAGTTCTATTACGTCCAAGATCGGCTTGTCATATTCATCAATGAGCACGACGGCACCAAGACCCGTTTTCTCATGAGCAGCTCGAAGCACTTTTTGAAAGCGCAACCCCAAGTCATTACTGGTCCTGACTACTTCATATTGAGCTTCCCATTCGGTGAGATTACCAGACAACACATCTTCTAAAACTCCATCATTCAGATAATTACCCGTACTGAAATCGATGTGAAACACAGGATATTGCTTCCATTCTGTCTCCAGTTTGTCAATAGCAAGACCCTTGAATAGCTCCTTGTTTCCACGGAAATATTGTTCTAAGGTTGACACTAAAAGACTTTTTCCGAATCGCCGAGGGCGACCCAGAAAATATATGTTTCCCTGTACTAATTGGTATATCAAATCAGTCTTATCAACATAGACATAACCACCGTCGATTATTTTGTCGAAAGTCTGGATTCCTATAGGATATTTCATATTGCTCACATTTTTCCGCAAAAATACACTTTTTCTTTGACACAACAAAATTTATCACAAGAAATATCCGTTATTGAATAAATACGTTTGGCGTTCACTCCATTGATTAATATGCAGAATCACCTGTTCAAATACTTCTTTAGGAATAAAATTACATAAGCCGTTCTGTCATAGACCATCAAGTGGTCTGTCTTGCCCATCAAATGGGCACTCAGGGACCAAGCGTTGGGCATCAACAGACCAAGCGTTGGGCACCTGTTGCCCGTGCGGTGAGCACAGAGTGCCCAAACGTCGGGCGATTTTTGGGCACTTCTTGTAAGGTCGGCAGTTTTGCTATTAAGAATGCTCATGACGTTTTTGCGATGCTTTGATGACGTTTTTTATGATACTTCTATCACATTTATGATACTTCTATGATACTTCTTATAACACAATTCAAAATGTATCATTCTTCTATCTTGTTACATATCAGTTATTTATTTCTGTACTCAGTCGAAAAAATGATACTTTGATACTTTTTACATAAAAAAACATTTTCCTATACGATTAGCACGGGCTGAAAGCCCTTTTCCCTTATAGGGCGTTCCAACCGTACAGGTCGAACAAACTTCTACTTCCACAAATGTTACGCCTTCTGGTTTAAAGAAAAACTATGCTGGGCTATTCCACTACCAGCCATTCTTTCAGTCCCCTACTCTCCTTAGAAAATTCAAGAGCGATACTAATGATTTTCTTTTCACTTGCTGCATAAATATCAGCATAATGACGCGACTTCATCTGATTAACAGCTGCATTAATACCGCCATTATCATCCATTTTTAATTCCATGACATAGACATAGAAATCATTCTCGGCTATCAAATCTATTCTGCCTGATGCCATTTCAATTTCCTCCTTAGCATCAAAGCCGCACAAGTAAAATATATTCTTTAAGATAAATCGGAAATGCTCCTCAAAAACAAATTGTTCTCTCTTTTGAATACTATAAGGAGTACCTGCAACCAAACCTTTAAGACAAAGCATGGCTTCATCTACATTTCCAATACACAAGTTCAATTTTAACTTTTGAATGAGAGTATTTACTTCTGAAGAAGATTTATTTGTCATCATGGGTAAAACCATTTCAAACATGGCTTTCTTTACTTCCTTATTAGGATAACCTAAGATATAATAATCTCCTCTTACAGCCTTGATGGTAAGATAGCCAGATTGATAGAGAAAGAGTTTCGGCTCTTCCATATTGACATCACTCATCTCCAGATAGTCAGCATCTATGAGACAACCATCGAGTGAGGGTATTTCATCCACATATTTCTTGGAAAGATTATTAAGAATTTCATTGGAGCCAGTTGCTATCCAGTAAGAATTTAGCTGTGAGCGACTAAGCGCATTCAACACGCTAAAGGGGTTATAGACATTTTGTAATTTTCGTGAAAAGTGATAGCCATCATAAGTGGCTTTAAGTTCTGAAAGTACTTGCGATACATCCATGTCATAGCGTGAGGCCAACTTAGAAATTTCCTCAGAATAATACTGAACCAATTCATCATGTGTCAATCCACAAATCGCAGAATATTGTTCATCAAAGCTTACATTTGTCAGAGTATTGAGCATACTAAACAGGCTAATCTGAGTAAACTTTGTGATGCCTGTGATAAAAACGCATTTGATGCAATAACCATAATCTTTTAGCCCAGTAAAGAAATTGCGATAGATTTCCCTACATTCATCATGCTGATTAGTTTCATAAGTATGCTGCAAAGGCACATCATACTCATCAACAATAACGGCTATCTTTACCCCAAACTGCTCGTAAGCTCTCTGAATAATGCCATTAAGGCGATTTCCCAACGAACGCTCATCAGGATTCTTTCCATAAATCTTCTCGTAGGAAGACAATACATTATGCAAGTATTCCCTAAGTTCCTGTGCAGAAGAACCACCCAAACTCATACTTAAATAAATGACGGGACGTTTAACCCAATCATCCTCAACCTGCATAATTTTCAACCCTTCAAAGAGCTCTTTTCTTCCTTCAAAATAGCACTTTAGGGTAGAACATAACAGGGATTTACCAAAACGACGGGGACGGCTTAAAAAATTGTACTTGTCACCATTAGCCAGCTGCCATACAATATCTGTCTTATCTACATAGAGATAATCACCCCTACGCATCTCTTCAAAGTCCTGTATGCCCAAAGGCAATTTCCTATTTTGCTTCATCGTTTTGATTCTTTTGTTTTATCCCCGCGTGATCATTATTTATATATAGTCCACAAAAATACACATTTTTTCAATACCATCCAAATATTTTTAATGAAAACATCAGAAATTAATCGTTCGCTTATGCGCATCTTTTCGCACCATGGCAGAACTAAAGTATGATGAACCATGCTCATTGAACCAACAAAGAGGAAACATTTTATACATACTTACAACAAAAAAATCATTTTTTTGATTACTATGCAATAATTGTTAAAGTTAGGGGTTATATATATAAAGAAAAGTAAATACACACAATCCAAAACGGAATAATAAAGAAATAGAACAACAATGATACACTATATCCTCCCTGTCATAGGTGCCTTTGCGATGAGCACAATCTGCGGATTTATTTTTATCCCAGTACTGCAAAACATAAAAGAAGCAAAAAACTTTAAGAAAGATACAATAAAAAGAAAACTATGCCGTTTTGATAATAAATAATAAAGAAACAGAAACTATGTTTTCAAACGCTATTAACATAATTAAAAACTCAGAAGACTTACCTGAAATACCATCTTATATCAAGATGAATTCCGATGCAAACAATCCTCAATTCATTGCTGATGGCATGAATGAGTTCGAACGCAATGTAAAACGAGTGGGTGACTTTTTCCTCTCAGGAATTAGCCTCGTAGCCTTTTCGCCTCTCTTTGTTATCTGCTATTTCTTAGTAAGAAGAGAAGATGGAGGCCCCGCTATCTTTAAGCAAGAACGTATTGGCAGATTTGGACGACCTTTCTATATTTATAAATTCAGGTCTATGAGAGTTGACGCAGAAAAGAATGGTCCACAACTCTTTGGTCATAAAAAGGATACTCGTATGACCAAGATCGGACATTTCCTGCGTGACCATCACCTCGACGAGCTTCCTCAGCTGTGGAATGTGTTCAAAGGGGATATGGCGTTCATCGGTCCGAGACCAGAAAGGAAGTTCTATATCGACCAGATCATGGAGCACGATTCAAGATACCAGTTCCTGTATCAGATCAGACCTGGAGTTACATCGTATGCAACCCTGTATAATGGCTATACTGACACCATGGAGAAAATGTTGAGAAGATTGGAACTCGACCTTTACTATCTGGAGCATCGTTCTTGGTGGTTTGACGCCAAGATATTGCTAAAGACTTTCTGCAATATCGCTTTCGGAAAGAAGTTCTAAGAAAATCAAAGGAAATAAGTTGTAACTGAAGTTTCGCAAAATGGTTCAAGTACGGGCTGAAGGCTCAAAAGCTCTTAGCCCAGGGCATCGCCCTGGTCATTGTGGCAATCAACAAGGGCGTGTGGGGCAAAACTTGCGAAAGTTGAGTTATGAGCCCACTTTAAAAGTCGAAAATGACTAAATGACTAAATGACTAAATCTTGCGAAGATCATCAAAAATCGAAAATGACAAAAATGACTTTGACAAAAATGACCACAATACAAATAAACAGGCTCACCCCTTATGGAGCGAGCCTGATTGTATTAGATTTTCCTGTCACGTTTCACCAGAGTTGCTTGTCACCTCTGCTGTCAAGTCGCCCTTGGTGAGGCGGAAGGTACGGCCCTGAGCAATGGCTGCAAGCATTTGGGGAAGCTGGGCAAGAGTGGCGAATGCAAAGAGAAGTCCTACGGCAGAAAGGACACTGCTGTCGATGATTCCTAATGGAGGGCTCAGGAATCCACCTACGAGAAGAAGGATGGAAAGAATCAGCGAGACATAGAATGTTTTCATCAATCTAAGTATTTATCAAAGTTTTGTCAAGAAGATTTTATTTTTATTTTGTCAAGAATATTTTTGTTTTTGTCAAGAATTTGAGGAATTTGAGAATTTTTCTCTGATTACATATCCGCTACGCGCGGTGAACGTTAATTCTCTGTTTCTTGACGCAAAAATATTCTTGACTAAAAAATATCGACCTGTACGGTTGAAATTACCCAATACGCCCTGAAAGG
>ULQM01053223.1_pt1 | contig 25602 bp, 26 predicted proteins | sample 1954451 | NCBI WGS metagenome assembly ULQM01 (sample SAMEA4835655, study PRJEB28245) | human gut metagenome | biome: gut microbiome; material: fecal sample | place: Denmark | collected 2008 | reverse complement strand
TCTCACACTTTTCAGCAGTGCCATCTTCAGTTACAAAATCATATGCCAATACATCCCCTAAACCATGCTCTCGTTCACCGTATTCACTCATATACTCCTTAGTATTTCGTGCTGCGCCTATTGCTACATACTTTCCTCCTGATTTATCCGGAACAACAGCAAAATCAGTCAATATCTGCTCACCATTTTTTGATTTACTCTGATACATTTTATCAGTACCTTCTTCTGTATCAAAATATATATAATTGCCATCATGAAATAATAAAAAATAATTTATGTTATCAGAATCAGTAATTTCATCATTGTACATATATGTCCAATATTGTGATATACACATTTTGGCTTTTCCATCGTTAAGGGTAATCGGTGCATCGGGATATACATCTGTCTTTACTACTTTTTCGTCTTTTAGCTCATAAGCGAATAAATTAACATAGAATGATTCATTTTGATACTTATACCCTCCTTCCGGCATTTCTTCATTGGATTTAGTTGTTGTATTATTCTCTATATTTCCGGAAGTCTCTTCTTTTAATGATGTTTCCTTATTATCAATGTCAAGATTTTTGCTTCCACACCCTGTAAGAAGTAATGTTGCTGTCAACATAATTCCTGATAATACTATTAATTTACTTTTCATATAATCACTCCTTTAAGGTTGCAGCCCCAATGGACTGCAACCAAATACTTAAAAATTCTCTAATTTTATACTTCCATATCCATACTGACTATCATCAATATAAATATTAACCGTTGCCTTGCCATTAGGATTATAGTTAGGTGTTATATGTTCAGATAAAGCAACACTGCTATCATACGTATTGGCTACAGTTCTAAGCACATTTTCTCTACCTTCACAGTAAGCAAATAATTCTATTTTCTCACTCTGAAAATAGATACCTTTCCTCTGCTTTGCCATAGCCGTATATGCATATCCACCTGCTGATGTTACCGACATATTACAGTCCCATACCATCCAGCTCTTTTTTTTAGGATATATCACACCACTTGTTGCCGCACCTACAATATTAGTAATAAACGAGGTGCATAATAATGCTGTTAAAACAGCTGTAAGAAACTTTTTTCTCATTTTAGTTTCCTCCTTTGAATTTTTTTTATATAAATTTTGACGTCAAAAATTTATACTGTTAAATATCTACTGAGTATTTTATGATATTATCACCATTCTCATCCATCTGTACAATTTGTATAAATGCATTTTCTATATCAATTCCCGAGAAAAATATCTTTCCGTCAGCATAATCAATAAATGTCACATATATATTCTCTAAATCTTTAATACTGTTGCCTTCCGTATCCATAATTATCGTATGGTATGTACCGTCGTCCATATTCATACATGCTGCGTATATATATTTATCCGTGGCACATATATCACTTACATTTTCCATTATGCGTACGGACTCGTCCTCATTCCAGCTCTTCTTATACAAATCATCAAAGCGGTCCACATAATAGAGATAATCTTCTGTACATACTATTGCAAGTATATAGGCATCAACCTCTGTTATGCTTTCTGTTCCGTCAAGCAGATTAATGCACATTACTTTATTCTTCTCTGTCAATAAGTAGTAGTTATCACCAATTATTGTTTCACACTTATATCCATAGTCATGTGCATATACAGATTCAAACTTATCATTCAGTATATTCTTATATCCTTTTTCTTTAAGAATCATATACTTATCATTGTATACTGCAACTTCATCAATATCTGTGGCATAAGTGCTATATTCCTCTGTGTTGTATTTATCAGGCTTAACATCTTTATATACGACATCTCCTGTATCGCATTTCTTAATATCTCCGTTTGCACTGTATAAATCACCGTGAAGCATAAAATAATTATTATTCTCATCAGCTATACAGCCGGTTCCTGAATGTGAACAGGTTGCGTCAAGACATATTGAATAACACTTGTCTTTGTCAGTATATACATATCCTCTGCTTGTCTTTAAATAATATGTATTATCATCATATATAACACTGGTAGCGTATCTGCCGCTGTCAGACTTAAGGCTTCCCACTCCGTTAAAATAATTAACCTCAGTATCCTGCTTTTTATTGCCACATCCTGAAAAAATAACTGCAACTCCTAATACCGCCAATAAAAATTTCTTCATAAATATCCTCCATTCGGTTGTTATAATAAAAAGAAAAACCACAGGCGATAAACCTGTGGTTCTGTAATTCTATTAATGACACCCCTAGTCTACCTTATCTTACTCGCCCATATAAAATTTTCACTAAGCTAAGTGTATAATGGTATATAGTTATTGTCAATATTTTTTTACAAAAAAATACATATTATTACATATTTTGCATCTATTCTTCAAAATATTCTATCTTGCTTACGGAGACTTCGTATGCTGTACGTCTTTCGCACTCATCTTCGCTTATTTTCTTGACATATTCCCTGCTCTGGATTCTTCCGTATATCTGAATATGGCTGCCAACTTCAAATCCTGCCGCAAACCTGGCGTTACGCCCCCATGCGATACATGGGATGTAATCTGACTTACCGTATGGTCTGTTTACGGCAATAAGAACATCTGCTATCTCTCTTCCCAACGGAGTTCTTCTGTAGATGGCAGGCTTACAGATGTATCCGTCTAAGAAAATCTGATTGGTACTGTTCTCCTCCTCATAATTATCATACAATTGGAGTTCTCTTACAAAAATCGAAAGCATTAATCTGTTCTTGTTCTCTTCATGTCTGTTATAAGACCTGAACTGTCCCGATGCTTCGATTATAACACCTCTCAAATCCTCCGTTACGTCCACAAGTCTTTCAGAAATCATAAGTGGAATAATATCAACGCTGTCTGATAAACGGTTCACGGATATGTTCAATGTGTAAAATCCTTCACCATATACCTCATGGCTGAATTCAAATTCTGAAACCACCTCTCCTACTATTGTTACTCTGTTGTTTTCAATAACCTTATCGGTCATAATCGTGTATCTCCCTTCTATTTTTGCTGTCCGGATTATATCCGGGGGTCACTTGATAATTTTATCAATAATATATATATGCGGCAATGACATATTTTATTACAAAAAACTTGTCAAAAAATAAAAATATGATAAAATATTATGGTTATAGTATAGAAATAAATCAAAAATGGAGGCGTTTTATGATTACAAAACGTGAAGATGTTCGTAACATTGCTATTATTGCCCATGTAGACCACGGCAAAACAACACTTGTTGACGAACTTTTAAAACAGAGCGGAACGTTCCGTGAGAACCAGGAAGTAGCCGAACGTGTTATGGATTCCAATGACATCGAACGTGAAAGAGGAATCACAATTCTTTCAAAAAATACTGCTGTTTATTATAAAGACACAAAAATCAACATAATTGACACACCCGGTCATGCTGACTTCGGTGGTGAGGTTGAACGTGTACTCAAAATGGTAAACGGTGTTATTCTCGTTGTTGATGCGTATGAAGGTGTTATGCCTCAGACAAAGTTTGTACTTCATAAAGCACTTGACCTAGACCTTGACCTCATTGTATGTGTTAATAAAATTGACAGACCTGAAGCCCGTCCTAATGAGGTTGTTGATGAAGTTCTTGAACTTTTACTTGACCTTGATGCCAATGACAAACAGTTGGAATGTCCTTTTATTTTTGCATCTGCAAGGGAAGGTTTTGCAAAATATAAACTGGAAGATGAATCTGATAATATGATTCCTTTATTTGAAACAATTATTAATCATATACTTGCTCCTGAAGGAGATGCGGAAGCTCCTTTACAGCTTCTTATCAGTACAATTGATTACAACGAATATGTAGGACGAATCGGTGTAGGTAAAATTGATAACGGTACAATTAAAGTTAATCAGGAGGTTCTTCTTGTTAATCATCATGATGAAAGCAAACATCAGCGTGTTAAGGTAACGAAGCTTTATGAGTTTAACGGTCTTAACAAAGTTGAAGTTAATGAAGCCAAAATGGGCTCAATCGTTGCTGTTTCCGGAATCACCGATTTACACATCGGAGATACTCTCTGTAATGTTGACAGCCCTGCTCCAATTCCTTTCCAGAAGATTTCCGAGCCTACAATCGCCATGAATTTTATGGTAAACGACTCTCCTCTTGCCGGTCAGGAAGGTAAATTTGTTACATCAAGACACTTAAGAGACCGTCTTTTCAGGGAACTTAATACAGATGTTTCATTAAGAGTAGAAGAAACAGACGATATGAACTGCTTTAAGGTATCAGGCCGTGGCGAGCTTCATCTTTCAGTTCTTATTGAAAATATGCGTCGTGAAGGATATGAATTCGCTGTAAGCAAAGCAGAAGTCCTTTATCATTATGATGAACGCGGACATAAACTTGAACCAATGGAAACAGCCTTCGTAGATGTTCCTGATGATTGTTCAGGAACGGTAATCCAGAAACTGAGCATGAGAAAAGGTGAGCTTAATGGTATGACACCACTTAACGCAGGAACAACAAGACTTGAGTTCTCTATTCCTTCAAGAGGATTAATCGGTTATACCAATGAATTCCTTACAGATACCAAGGGAAGCGGTGTTATCAATACTACTTTTGATGACTACGGTCCATACAAGGGAGATATTTCTTATCGTAAACAGGGTTCACTTATTGCCTTTGAAAACGGTGAAGCCATTACTTACGGACTGTTTAATGCTCAGGAAAGAGGTACCCTGTTTATCGGACCTGGTGAAAAGGTATATGCAGGTATGATTGTTGGTCAGACAGGCAGAGCTGAAGATATTGAAGTAAACGTATGTAAGACAAAACATCTTACCAACACACGTTCGTCAAGTGCCGATGATGCTTTAAGACTTGTTCCACCTAAGATTTTAAGCCTTGAACAGTCTCTTGAATTCATTGATACTGATGAATTACTTGAAGTAACACCTAAGAGTCTCAGAATCCGTAAGAAGATTCTTGATTCGACATTAAGATACAGATCAAAGAAAAATTAATAATGATAATTTAAAGGCCGTCGGTTTTTAACGTAACCGACGGTCTTTTATTATTATCTGCATAATAAAAAACGAACAGTGTATTTCACACTGTCCGTTCATAATATCGTTATTTAAAATCCTAAATTACATACCCATCTGAGCTGCAACTTCTGCTGCGAAGTCTTCGTTCTTTTTTTCCATACCTTCGCCAACTTCGTAACGAACAATCTTTGTAATCTTGATTGCCGGATTAACACTTGCAAGATATGCTTTAACAGTCTGCTTTCCGTCCTCTGCTTTAACATATGTCTGATCAAGGAGACAGATTTCTTTAAGCTGCTTAGATATACGTCCATCAACTAGTCCTGCAAAAATCTTATTAGCAACAATATTTTCCTTATCATCTAATGCCAACTGACCTAACTGGGCAACTGCTTCTTTAGATACGAAATTCCATACATAGTTCATATTGCTCTTCTTTTCCTCAAAGATAGCAATATCTTCATCACTCCATACTTTATCATTGATAGCCTTGTCAATAAGTGCATTCATGATTGGCTTTGGAAGTGTTGTAGCTTCATTTAATGCGCTGTCAATTGTAATTTCTTTAATCTTGGCAAGTTCATCTGCTGAGATCTCATCTCTGCTGATGTACTGTGGATTCATAGCTGCAACCTGCATAGCTATGTTAGTAAGAGCTTCTTTAGCTGCATCTGATGAGTCTCCGTCTGCTGCTACAAGAACACCGATTCTTCCGCCACCGTGGATGTATGAAGCAACAGCGTCTGCTGTAACTTTTTCAAATCTTCTGATTGAAAGCTTCTCACCGATTGTAAGAGTCTTTTCCTGAAGCTGTGACTGCATACCAAGAATTGAAACAACATCTTCTCCGTCTCCGGCCTTGTCAACTGATGCTGTAAGAGCCTTATCGGCAACTTCCTGTACGAATTCATGGAATGTTGCATTCTTAGCAACGAAGTCTGTCTCAGAATTTACTTCAACTACTACTGCTGTATTTCCGTTAGAAGCAACTCTTGTGATACCTTCTGCTGCAATTCTGCTTGCTTTCTTCTCAACTTTGGCCATACCTGACTTCTTTAATACTTCAACTGCTGCATCCATATCACCGTCAGTCTCGCCAAGAGCTTTCTTGCAGTCCATCATTCCGGCGCCTGTTAATTCTCTTAATTCTTTTACCATTGCTGCTGTAATTGCCATTGTAATATTCTCCTTCCAGATAATCGTTATTGTCTTAAATTATGCTTCTGTTTCTTCTGTTGCTTCAACAGCTTCGTCTTCTGCAACATCAGCATATTCTTCTGCTGTCTCACCCTGGTTAGCGGCGATAACGGCATCTGCCATCTTAGAAACGATTAACTTAACGGCTCTGATAGCATCATCATTACCAGGAATTACATAATCGATTTCTTCAGGATCACAGTTAGTATCTACAATACCGATAAGAGGAATTCCAAGGATATGTGCTTCCTGTACACAGATAGCTTCCTTCTTAGGGTCTACGATAAAGATAGCATCAGGAATTCTCTTCATGTTCTTGATACCGCCAAGGTTCTTCTCAAGCTTCTCCTGCTCTTTCTTAAGCTGGATAACTTCTTTCTTAGGAAGAACATCGAATGTTCCGTCAGCTTCCATAGCTTCGATTTCTTTTAATCTGTTAATTCTGCTCTGAATTGTCTTGAAGTTAGTGAGCATACCACCTAACCATCTCTCGTTTACATAGTACATTCCGCAACGTTCAGCTTCTGTCTTAACTGCTTCCTGTGCCTGTTTCTTAGTTCCGACAAAGAGGATGCTTCCGCCCTGTGCTGCAACATCATAAATTGCATTGTAAGCTTCATCTACTTTACCTACAGACTTCTGTAAGTCAATGATATAAATACCATTTCTCTCTGTGTAGATGTACTCTGCCATCTTAGGGTTCCATCTTCTTGTCTGATGTCCAAAGTGAACACCTGCTTCAAGTAACTGTTTCATTGAAATAACGCTCATTTTAATACCTCCATGGTTATAATCTTCCGTGGGTCTTGGCTTCTCTACAACCTGTAAGCGTAAGTCAGGCACCATGTAGAAATCAACCCGCGTGTATAATTTAATATGTGTTTTCACACACTTGAACAGAATATCATAAAACAAGAAAAAAGGCAAGCACTTTTCTGCTTACCTTTTGCTTATTTTATGTTATCTTGAAACAAGAATTTCTGCTATTTCGTTATAACCCATTTCTGAATTAAAGCTATGGGTTCCTGTCTGCAGCCTCTCTGAATAACCATTGCTTGTAAGATATTCATTAAATTCACGCCAGTTCTTTACTATTCCCGCTTCTTCCAGTTTCTGTGACACAGCCTCCGAATACATTCCGGAAGTCACAGTAATCGTTGCCGTATGAATCACAATCCCAGATGTCTGTGGTTCTGCCGGCACAGGTGTTGTAGTCTCCGGCTCCGTAGGTACAGGTGTTGTAGGTTCCGGTGTCGTAGTCTCCGGTTCCGCAGGCTTAACTGCCGTGGTATCCTGTTCCGCAGGTGACGGACTTGTAGGTTCCGGTGTCGTGGTCTCCGGCTCCGTAGGAGGAAAAAGCGACTCATCCTCTTTCATTACCATTCCAAGCTTAGCCGCACGTTTTATTATATCTTCGTCAGACATCTTATTGCCAAGATGATTGGCTATAGTAAGTATAACTGCCGTTACAACGATTCCTACGCCAAGGCCTCTCAAATAATACTTAAGTTTCATATGCTATTTACCACCTTTAAATAAGTCAATAACAAGCTTTACTTCCCCAATACCAAGCCCAAGTTCTTTAGCTATTTCAACATTGGACTTTCCTTCTTTGCTTAACTGAAGTATTTTCTCATTATTATTACCCGTTTCAAAAGCTTTAGGGTCCCTGTTATCTTCCCTTAAGGTTTCTTTTTTAACTGTTTCTTTCATTCTCTTTGCCGCAGTTCTGCCTGTAGAAGTGCGTTTCTTAGGTTTTTTTTCTACTGCTTCCAAATCTGCGGATACATCATCGGATACAGCTTCGACAACTGCATCAAGCTGGTTTAGTATATCTTTTTTTCTGGTGTCAACATCTTTCTGTTCTTCTCTTAGCAATTCTTCACTTGCCATAAAACCGCCGGTGTCTTCACTCATATCTTTTATAGAATCAATAACGGTCTGTTTCTTTGGAACGGTCTTGCTCTTCTCAATCTCCTTTTTCGTGACGTTCATATCCCTGACGGTGTTATTGATTTCTTTTTTCTTTTCATTAAGCATATCATAAAGAAACATAACTTCGTTATGGTTTCTGTTTATTTCCTGGAGAATGGTATCTGAATATTCATTCATTTCAAGCATTTTCTGATTAGAAAGCTTATCAAGGGAAATTTCTGTTTGTTCCTTGACATTCTCTATCTGCTCGTCAAGAATGTCCGTTATCTGTTTTTTTATGTCCTCTTTCTGCTTATCGGTAAATGTAACATCCTTAACATTATGTATTGTATCTCCGTCTGATTTTGACGAGAAAACAAAACTTGCCACAATCACGATTAGTCCTATTGTTAATAATGCAATCTCTAAACCTGTCATTTCCACACTGCTCCCTATATTCTTATATCAAACCCGGTCACTTTCTTGACGGTTACTTTACCATCACCGGAAGTCTTTTTTCTTTTGTCCTGCTGATGTTCGTAATGACCTTTTCCTTCTCTTCTGGCATCATATCCGGTATTCATCATAGTATCCTCGTTCTTATTAATCTGTGAGGATTTAACCATAACTTTCTTATCTTCCATGTGACCCATTGTCTGCTGTTCAACAACCGGTCTGCTGTCATCACGTTCCTGCATCTGTGTCCTGTTAATAATACCATTTAATTCTATAGGTCTCATAATATCAACTCTTTTCTTCAGATACTAATTATTAACTCTGGTTATATCCATACCTTTTATTACATATCTGCAAAAATCATTTTTTTCTCTTATGAACATTACCTGTTCGCCGAATTCCAGTCTCACGCCCGGATAAATTGAACCATTGACTATGATTTTAGCATCTTTATCTTCACACAATTTTGATGACAAGTCAAGATATGACTCTTTACATTCTGCCTGCTGTTTTTCAAGAATATCAAGGTTTTCCAAAGACTTTTTCAGATATTCCAATTTTACGGAATCAAGTTTGCCCTCTTTTTCAAGCTTCTGTTTTAAAAGAGTAACCACCTGTGTAAGTTTTGAAATATCATTGGCATTAGATGCTATCTTTGTCTTTAACTCATTAATCTTTGTCACAGCCTCAGGATTGTTTCCTACTGCAAGCACCGTCACAGTCTCCATTGTAGAACCAATATTCCTGGCTGAAATTACCGATGAAGCCCTTACGTTACCACCGATTATATAGCCGTTTCGCCCATGTACGTCAATCATTCCTTCGGCAACTACTTTGCTGTGCAGGATAGCGTCGGCTTCAAGATTATTGCCCGCTATAACGGTTGCATTTTCTATGAAGGTTGCAATGACATCTCCTCCCGCGGTAATCCTGCCTTTATTCATTCCTGCTATGCCACGCTCTAATATAACATCTTTGCCTGCAGTAATTATCGCACCTTCTACTGCTCCGCTGACACTGATATTTCCTGTTGCTTTTACGGAAAATCCTGCTCTTACACAGCCGAGAATCTTAACATTGCCATTGTATTCAATATCACCTGTGGATGTATCTACATCTGTCTGAATTATATATTCATCGGATACAAAGATTTTGTCTCCTTCAAGGGAAACATGTCCCGTTACCTTTGATATTAGTCTTAGTCCGTCCTCCGACACCTCAAGATTTCTGCCGTATTTAAAAGATTTTCTGGCCACCGGCTTAGGCTTTATGACTGCACCTGCAATATTTATACCGTCTTTTCCCGTATCTTCAGGTATAATCTCAGCAACTACATCACCTTCTTTAATATGATTTATCATATCAAGATGATGAAAATCCACCGTACCGTTCTCATTAATGGTAGGTTTTGCTTTTATCTCTGTATTAAAATTATATACCAGTCTGGCATCTTTTCCTTCTACCGGCATCTGTGCCTCGGCAATTACAAACTGTTCAAAATATCTTTTGCATTTTACAATGGCTGCTATTACATTTTCCTTTATTCCATATACTATGCCCATATTTTTCAAATCGGAAAGAATCTCATCAACCGTTATAGGTTCCGCGCCTTCCATAGGCGGATACATAATCATGGTAAGCTTCATATGGGCGGAATCCGAATAATCGCACCAGCCGGAATAAGGAATGACGTCAGCTCCTGAAATCTTAACATTGCTGTCCTTATTTTCCCTTGCCTCGTTCATTGCGGCGTTAAGCTCTGCAACTGTTCCATAATCAATACCTTTTTTTTCAAGGTAAGACATATATTCTTCAAGGCTTACGTCTTTTCCGTTATCTTCTTTCGGAGAATAAGTTATATACAATCCGTCATCTTTTCCGATTACTTTATAATAGCCTTTCCTATCCATACAAAAACTCCTGTTTTTTTACATTTCATCAAATATATTCATATAGTTACCAAGTGATTTTTTTAGTTTTACCAATGCTTTTGTATGAAGCTGGGAAACTCTTGATTCTGATACTTCCATAACATTACTTATCTCTTTTAATGTCATTTCCTCATAATAATACAAGGTCACTACCATCTTTTCTTTCTCCGTAAGATGTGAAAGAGCTTCGGAAATCTTTACTGCAAGTTCCTCCTTCTCAACAACCCTCTCCGGCTGTTCAAAGTGGGAATTGCCTGCGGTTTCCATACTTAATTCGCTGCCCTGCTCCACAAATTCGTCAAGTGATACGAGATTACTGACTTTAGTCTGACCCTGCCAGTTATTTAATTCATCTACTGACAAATCAAGTGCCGCAGCAAGCTCTTCATCAGTAGCATTTTTTCCATTTTCAGTTTCAAGTCTGGTACGCGCAGAATCTATTTTTTTCTGTTTTTCACGTACAGACCTTGGAATCCAGTCCATTTTTCTTATCTGGTCGAGAATTTCTCCTCTGATTCTGAGACTTGCATAGGTCTCAAATTTAACGTTTTTTCCATAATCAAATTTATCTATGGCATCTATAAGACCGAATATTCCGTAGCTTACGAGATCCTCATATTCTACATTATAGCCTAAATACATACTAAGTCTTCCGGCAACCAGCTTTACTAAAGGTGCATATTCAATTATTATCTGTTCTCTCAGTTCCGGTGTCCTGTTTTTTGAATAAGACATCCAGAGCTTTTCTTTTCCACGTTCGTCCATTGAATCTCCTTCAGCTTATACCTTTACTCTTCTTTATCTTCCTTATCTTCCTTATCTTCCTTATCCGTTTCTTCCGGCTCCACATTTTCCGCAGCTGTTTCATTGTTATCTTCTTCTGTATCTGTTTCCTTAGTTGCCATGGCAATAAGAACAACACGGAATAATGAACCTATTATGTAGAATCCAAGTAAAAAAGATAATACAACTATCAATGAGGTCAGTGTTCTTTTTCTGTTAATTATCATTACAATACTGATTATAAGACCTGCTGACAACGAAATAATCGCCGGCAGATATCTTAACTGTTCTTTATTTTTTTTCATAACCAACAATCCTCCGATATCAGATTACTTTTATTTCTTTGCCAACCGATTTAATAACCAGCCGTCCGTCCTCGGCATAAAACTCTATGGTACGACCGTAATTAAGGCCTACATCTTCTGCAATTATATCTATGCCAAGTTCTTTAAAATTCAGTCTTGCACTTTCTATATTGTTGTCACCCACGTTAAGTCCGGACAGTCTTGAAGTTGAGGAAATGGCGAACATCTTCGCCCCTCCCGCTATCTTTGCTACCATACGTGATTTCTTTGCACCAAGTTTTTCCATCTGTTTTACCGTCTCAGCAATTCCGGTATCACCAAATTTTGCAATATTTTCGTTGTTTTTAAAGCGTGTGCTGTCGGGAAGCATATAATGAACAAGTCCCGCTATCTTCGCCACCGGATCATATATACATGCACCGATACATGAACCTAATCCCAAGGTTGTCAGTGCTTCCGGAGTCTTGCACACATTCAGATCTGCCATACCAACTTTTATCATAATTCAAACCCTGCTCTATAACCCTAAGGAAGTTAAGATTTTTTCGTATGACTCCAGTTCCGGAATCATTACAAAATAACCGTTTCCAAGGACTTCTTCCCCAAATTGAGTCTCAATAAGGAGAACCTTATCTCCGATCTTACCGTATTCTATTGCGGGAAGGCTTAATAACGCCCCTGCCATATCAATGGATGTATATGGAATGGACGCTGTTATTGTCAACCCCGTAAGAGCCGATAATGCCGAAAGGTAAGAGCCTGCAATAATATTACCCACTTCGCTTAATGCCGACATTTCCATTTCTGAAAAATTGCATTGCGTATTATCAGGTGTTCCCATTACCGTATTAACTATATTATGTGCAGCGCTTTCAGGCAGAAGGAACATCATCATTCCATTTACATCGCCTTCAAGGCCCAGAAGTATTCCTGCAAGTATAGTTTCCTCCGAGCCGAACACATCTGTTATTCTGTCAAAAGGAACGAGATTGACTTTGGGAACTCCCATATCTATTTTCTGGTTAAGCATACAGGCAAGTGCCGTTGTGGCATTGCCTGCGCCTATATTACCTATTTCTTTAAGTACGTCATACTGAGAATCATCAAGTGCATCAAGCCTGATTTTTGACATAAAGTTCCTCCTATGCCTGTTCTCTGTCTATTACAACTGAATGAAGTCCGAGAATTGATATAAGTTCATCATCATGCTTTCCTACAGCTTTAATAAACATCTGTCCGTTGTTCTCTGTCACAATGTTGTTTTTCTCTATATCTGTTTCTTCAAGAGCAACAACATCCCTTACCATATCCACCTTGATTCCCACAAGGTTCTGGTCAAGTTTAAGTATAATTATCCTTGTTGCGCTGTCATCAGGGACTTCTTCCACTCCAAATCTTTTTCTGAGACTCATAACAGGGACAATCTCACCACGGAGATTAATTACGCCGATAAAATAATCCTGACTTTTTGGAACTCTTGTTATCTGCTGTATCTTAACGATACTGTCAACATTCATTATATCTATTCCAAAGAATTCATTATTAATTCTGATTACGATATATTGTTTTGTTTCGCTTTTGTTTGCGACATTATTGCGTACTGCTAATTCTTCCATATCATGACCTCCTAGATTATTGCATTGGCATCAATAATAAGTGCTACTTCACCGTCACCAAGGATGGTTGCCCCACTTATCATCTTATTGATATTAATATATTTTCCAAGAGACTTAATAACAATTTCCATCTGCCCTACAAGGGAATCAACAACAAGGCCTGCCTGTTTGTCTCCCTTTTTGATTACAACCACTATAAGGCTTTCGTCAGGCTCAGTTCTGTCAGGTACATCTAAAAGTTCTCCAAGTCTTATAATAGGGATTATGTTTCCTCTTAAGTTAATAACTTCCTTGCCCTGTACATATTTGATATCAGATAAAGGAATATCTTCTATTGTCTGGATAGAACCAAGTGCAATGGCATATTGCTCATTTCCGAGCTTGACCATAAGTGCCTGTATAATTGCAAGCGTAAGAGGAAGTCTGATTGTAAACGTACTTCCTTCCCCGAGAACGGATTTACATTCAACGACACCGCCAAGGGATTCTATTTTAGATTTAACAACGTCAAGGCCTACACCTCTTCCGGATACATCTGTTATTTTCTCCGATGTTGAGAAACTTGGCAAGAAAAGTAAATCAATAACTTCCTTATCAGACATAACTTCTGCCTGCTCAGGTGTGATTGTTCCCCTTTCAATAGCTTTACTTTTAACTTTTTCTATATCAATACCGTTACCGTCATCACCGACTTCAATAACAACATTGTTACCATCCTGGAACGCATTAAGGAAAATAGTGCCTATCTCGTCCTTCCCTCTTTCGCGTCTTACTTCAGCAGATTCAAGACCATGGTCGGCAGAATTTCTAAGAAGGTGCATAAGAGGATCACCGATTTCATCAATAACGGTTCTGTCAAGCTCTGTCTCTTCACCTGTCATGTAAAGTTCCATTTTCTTGTCAAGTTTTTTACTGAGATCTCTTATCATTCGTGGAAATCTGTTTACAACTGTCTCAATAGGAACCATTCGTACATTCATGACAGATTCATGAAGGTTGGTTGTTACTCTTTCAAGATATTCTATCTGTTCATTAACACTCTGGTTCTCTTCCGTATTAGAAGTTGCTGCAGCAGATACCAGACCATTCTTGGCAATAATAAGTTCGCTGACAAGGTTCATCAGCACATCAAGCTTATCAATATCCACTCTGACTGAACGGTTAACAACCGGTTTACCCTTAGCAGGCTGTGGATTGGCTGGTTTGCCGGCCTTTGGAACTGTTGCCGGCTTTGCTGATTCTGTCTTTTCTATCTCTTCCGGCTTTTCTTCTTTCTTTTCATCTAATTTAATGATGCTTCCTTCAGCATCTTTGATTTCAGATACATTCCTAACTGTGGCAAGAACCTTATCAAGTGATTCGCCTGTTATAACAAATATATCAAAATCAAGATCGAATTTCTCATCTTCTATATCCTGTGCCGAAGGAATCGATTTAATAATCTCACCTAATTCTTCCACAGACTTGAATACCAGAAATGCTCTGGCTGCTTTAAGAATACAGCTCGGATCAATCTTTACATGGACACCGTATACATTAAGATTCTTTGTGCCGGCTTCCATTATTGCATGCTGTTCAAAATCAGCAAACGTTACTTTTGAAAAGTCCGTAACTACCCCATCTGCTGTCTGTGGTGCAGCCTGTGCAGCCTGTGGTGCAGCCTGCTCAGCCACTCCACTGCCTCCGTTAAGGTAGTCATTAAGGAGCTTTATAATTGCTGCATTGTCATCTGTTCCTTCGTCCTGTGTATTAATAATATTATCAAGATATGCCTCAAGTGCATCAAGACACTGGAAAAGTATATCTACGAGATCAGATGTTACTTTTAATTTGTCATTTCTTATTTCCGAGAATACATTTTCCATATCATGTGTCAGGGTCTGCATTCTCTTGTAACCCATTGTACCTGCCATACCTTTTAATGAATGGGCAGATCTGAAAATTTCATTAATGGTATCCTTGTTCTCCGGTTCATTCTCCAAAACAAGAATATTGTCATTAAGACTTTGTAAATGTTCTTTTGTCTCCTCTACGAAGATCTCTAAGTACTGGCTAACGTCCATCTAACGCACCCCCACCTTTTTATTAATGCTTTCTGCTATTTTTGATAAGGATTTTACCTCATCAGACATACCTGCTTCATATATGCTTCTAGGCATGCCGTAAACTACGCAGGACATTTCATCCTGACTGATTACATAAGTATTTTTGCCTGATTTCTTAAGTGCTTCTATGCCTTTCGTTCCGTCTGCGCCCATTCCGGTAAGAACAACACATACAATCTCGTCAAAAGCCGAGTCTGTAAGTGATTCGTACATAACGTTGGCACATGGCTTCAGACCATCTATGGATGGCCCATCATAGAATCTTATAACATGGCTACCATGCTCATACCGCACTCTAATGTGCATTCCTCCCGGAGCTATGTAAACGCATCCTTTTTCAAGAACATCTCCGTCTGAGGCTTCCTTAACGTTAACCTTACTTAACATATTAAGGCGTCTAGCCAAGGAAAGTGTGAAACCCTTTGGCATGTGCTGAACTAAAACAACCGGTGCATCCAGTCTCTCGTCAAGAAACGGTATAACCTGCTGCAGTGATTTAGGGCCTCCGGTTGAACATGCAATAGCAACTATCCTGGTATGGTTCTTTGAATTACTGCTTCTTATAATCCCGGCAGGCTGTGCTTCCACATGGTTCTTAGCCGGAATAATAACCGGAGCACTGTTCTTCTTATGAGGAATAAGATTCTTCTTATTAAGATAACGGCCTGTAACAACTTCAATCAACTTCAATAATTTTGTCTTAAATCCTTCGCCCTTAACTTCATAAAAGTTCTCAGGCTTCTTAAGAAAGTCAATTGCTCCGAGTTCCAATGCCCTGATAGTCTCCGCAGCACTCTCTCTGGCAACGGTACTTACAACTACAACTGTCTCATTCATCCTGTTCTTTTGAAGCATCTCCAAAAGTTCCAGCCCATTCATCTTAGGCATATTGATATCAAGAATCACAAGGTCATAATATCCGGGCTTCGATACAAGTTTATCAAATCCCTCCAGACCGTTAACAGCCGTATCAAGTGCTTCTACATCATCATAGTTCTCTTTGATTATATCAGATATTACTCTTCTCATAAGTGCAGAGTCATCAATTATCAAAAATTTTTTGCCCATTTCTACACCTTCTTTCTTTATTTGGCGCTTTTTCTCATCATTCGTTCTTCTTCAAATATATATTTAATAAGTATTTCCCTGTATTCTTTTGATATATTTTCAAATTCCACACGGTGCTCATACTTTGTAGAATCATTAGGCAATGAAAATGACATTCTCACTGTGGCCGGAAGTCTGAATTTGATTTCTTTTCCACCTACAACAATCTGAAAAATAAGTAAAAGTTTTATGCCTGTTTCTATCATTTTTCTTCCGACAAACCTCATACCGCCTCCGCTTATATCAAGACATGTACCCTCAGCATATCTTTCTGCATGTAAAAAATCTTCTGAAAGTTTTTTAGTCTCAAGCAGTGCAGTAAATTCCTCATCGGATAGCTCTGTATATATTATCGGAATTGTTTTTTCCAGTCGAAAATACTGCCTTCTCTGGAATTTCTTAAGTTCCGTTTCCAATGATATATTTATTGAATATATATTATCTGTTTTGATACGGTCAAGTATTCTGCATTTACATCTGTAAAGTCCCTTTTCCGTATAAAAATATGTATCAAACACGCTTCCCTTTGGCAGTGGAACAAGGTGTCCTTTTGAAACAGGCATGGAAACACTTATGACATTGTCATCATCTTTGTCAAAGTCAAGAATCTGACTGGCATAAGTTGAGGGTCTTTTACCTGTTTGTTCCTCAGATAATAAAAGAATTTCCTTAAACTCTATTTTATCTCCTTCTGACAATCCTTTTAACATACATTCCTCCAAAACTTATCTTCTGCCCGCTGTAAATACCTTGCTGAAAAATCCGATTACGCCTTTTTTCTGATTAGGTACTTTATGTTCGCCTGAGTCAAGATTTTCACTGATTTCAACAAATGCTTTAGCTGAAGCTGAATTAGGATATGTTATTGAAACAGGTTTCTGCTTCATTATTGCCTTAGTAATGGCACTGTCCTGAGGAACTTCCCCAAGGTATTCCAGGTCAATAAAAAGGAATCTCTTGACAACCGCCGATAATTTATCATAAATATTAATACTCTCGGACCTTGATGTTACCTTATTGGTCACAATATTAATTCTTGTGGTATTCTTGTCAAACCCTTCATCCATTGCCAACGCCTTTAATAAAGCATAGGAATCGGTAATTGATGTAGGCTCCGGTGTTGTAACAAGTATAACTTCCGGACTTGCGGCAACGAATTCCAGAACGCTTTTGGATATTCCCGCACCGGTGTCGATTACAATAACGTCTGCCATCTGTTCAAGCTCTGCCATTTTATAAACAAGTCTTTTTATCTGCTCATTGTCAAGATTAACAAGCCTTGCTATTCCGGAACCGCCGGAAACAAACATAACACCCTCCGGTCCTTCGGTTATTATATCTTTAAGGTCCCTTCCTTTAAACATAAGGTCAGCAAGCGTATATTTAGGAATAATTCCAAACATGACTTCAATATTGGCGAGTCCGAAATCCGCATCAAAAATAATGACTCTTTTGCCCTGTTTTCTGAACTGCAAAGCTATATTGATTGCAGTGCTTGATTTGCCGACGCCGCCTTTACCGCTGGTAACGGTAATGATTCTTGCATTCGATGACGATACCTGATTCTGTTGTTTGATTATATTTCGTAATTTTTCTGCCTGATCCATCGTAGCCTCCCTGGTATCTTCAATCTATTACTCTCCGCCAAGCAAATTCTTTGCTAGTTTCTGGACATCTATAGTTTCTATATCGTCAGGCACGTTCTGTCCGCTTGTGGTATATGAAAGCGGTGCGCCCGTATAGCACTTAAGATTAATAATATTGCCAAGCGTTACAGTCTCGTCAAGCTTGGTGAACAAAAGCCTGTAATCATCTATTTCCTTATATGTGTCGGCAATATTGATAAGGTCCTTATACTTAGTTGTCACGCTAAGCACAAGAAATGTTTCAATATCGGCGTCATAACCACCGTTCTTAACATTGTTGATTAATTCGATTAATTCATCTTTCTGTTCTTCGTTCTTGTGGGATCTTCCCGCCGTATCAACAAATATAACGTCATATCCGGAAAATTCATTAAGACATCCGCATATTTCTGATGGCGAATATGCAACACTCACAGGCACATCAAGAATTCCTGCATAGGTATTAAGCTGTTCAACTGCCGCTATTCTGTAAGTGTCTGCCGTAACCATCGCAACCGACTTACCCTTGTTAAGTTTGAAATCGGAAGCAAGCTTTGCAATAGTTGTTGTCTTGCCTACACCTGTAGGTCCTATAAAAAAGATAATTTTTTTACGTTCATCTGTTTCGATTCCGTCAGGCTCACCTAACTTCAAAATAATTTTCTGATATACCGCTGCAAGAATACTGTCGATATTGGACTCTTTTTTAAGAGAAGCGTTAATATCATTGATTATTGCATTGGCATATTTCTCATCCATCTCATTTTCCATAAGTTTGTTATAGATAAGTTTTAACGGTTTAAAATTATTGTTCTGGGGCTTTGCCGTATTATCGGATGTTTCTTTCTGTTCCACATCCTTTTCTTCGGCATTACCGGGTGTCTTATCAAGGCCTGTCATATGGCTCTGGAGCATATCATGAAGGCTGTCAAGCTTCTGCTCAATGGTATTTTTGCCTGTTTCCGTATATCTGCTGTCATCAACACGATAGTCTATACCGGACATTTTATCTGCTGCCGGCTTAATTTCCTTAGTCGCTGCCGCATTAACCGCAGGTCTTCTGCTGCTTACTTTCTGTTCAAATTCTTTTTCTTCCAAAGCGGCTGTGATTTCCACATAATCATGTTTAAAAAATCTGGCAAAACCTCTTTGCTTCATTGTCTTAACATTTAAAACAACAGCTTCCGGTCCTAAATCCTCTTTAGCAGCAAGAATTGCCGCTGTCTCTGTATCTGCTTTGTATTTCTTAACTATCATCTTATATTGTCACCATCCCAACTGACTGTAATTCAACATCGGATTCAATTTCATTATACGATATAACTGCTACATCTTTAAAGTAGTCATTGATAATTTTCTTAAAATATATTCTGACAATAGGCGAAGTAACAATTATCGGATTAGCTCCCATATCTTCAAGCTTTGCAAGTTCTGTCTTAACAGAATTAACAATCTGTCTTATCTTATCCGGTGCAAGATTGATATATCCACCCTGCTCCGTCTGTTTTACAGAACCCATTATCTCCTGTTCAACTGCAGGATCAAGCGTTATAACCCTTGTAGTCTCATTTCCAGGGAAATATTTATTGGAAATAGCCCTCTTAAGGCTCTGTCTTGCATATTCGGTAAGAACATCCGTATCCCTTGTCGTACCTGCATGGTCTGCAAGAGATTCAAAAATTGTAAGAAGGTCTCTTATTGAAATGCCTTCCGCAAGAAGATTCTGGAGAACCTTCTGAATCTCGCCCACACCCATGAGCTTAGGTACAAGTTCCTCAACAAGCGTAGGATTGTTCTCTTTGAGGTTGTTGATAAGATTCTGCGTATCCTGTCTTGTAAGCAGTTCTGCAATATGACTCTTAATAACCTCTGTAAGATGTGTAGCAATAATTGAAGGCGGATCTACCACGGTATAACCAAGTGACTCCGCACGTTCACGCTGGTTCTCGGTAATCCATATTGCCGGAAGATGGAAGGATGGTTCAAATGTAGGAATACCTGAAATCTCTTCTTCCACAAATCCAGGATTCATTGCCATATAATGGTCAAAAAGAATTTCTCCCTCACTGACCTGGATACCCTTTATTTTGATAATATACTGGTTAGGATTAAGCTGGATATTATCCCTTAATCTTATTATTGGCACAATCGTACCAAGTTCAAGAGCTACCTGCCGTCTTATCATAACAACACGGTCAAGTAAGTCTCCGCCCTGATTAACGTCGGCAAGAGGAATTATTCCGTAGCCGAATTCAAGTTCGATAGGGTCAACCTGTAAAAGTGAAACAACATTTTCCGGTTTGCGGACTTCTTTTGCTTCCATATCCGCATTTTCTGCTTCTTCTTCTATCTCGGCAACTGCCTGTTTCTGGGTCATTACAGCAGATATTGCTATAAGACCTGCTCCCAACGGTACAAATACATACCATGGAAGAGGTGTAACAACACCAAGTACAGCTATTACAATACCTACGATTCTTAAAACAACAGGAGTTGTAAAAAGCTCGCCGATAATAAGTTCAGGTAATTTAACCTCTTTGGAAGCTTTGGTTACTACGATACCTGATGAAAGAGATATAAGCAATGACGGTATCTGGCTCACAAGACCGTCACCGACGGTAAGAAGCGCATATGTACTGAGTGCCGTAGAGATATCCATTCCTCTTCTTGTCATTCCCATTATAATACCGCCGACAAAGTTAATAACCGTAATGATAATACCCGCTGTGGCATCACCCTTTACATACTTTGTGGCACCATCCATTGAACCAAAGAAAGATGCTTCCTGCTGTAATTTTTCCCTTCGTATCTTGGCTTCTTTATCAGTTATGGCTCCTGTGTTAAGATCTGCGTCTATTGCCATCTGTTTACCAGGCATAGCATCAAGTGTAAATCTTGCCGTTACTTCCGCAACACGTTCAGAACCTTTATTGATTATAATAAGCTGTACAATCAAAAGTATGATAAATACGATAACACCTATTACAAGGTCATTGCCGGCAACGAAAGAGCCAAAAGCCTTAACGACTTTACCCGGGTTACCCGTACTGAGAATAAGCTTTGTTGAAGATACATTAAGTGCTATCCTGAAAATTGTTGTAAAAAGAAGCATTGAAGGGAATGCCTGCATATCAAGCACATCATTGGAATACAATGCCGTAAAAAGAATTATAAATGCCACAGTTATATTAATGGCAAGCATCACATCCAGTAAGCCGGGAGGAAGTGTTATAAAAAGACAGACAATAGCTGCTAATAAATATATGCCAATCATAATATCTGTCTTTTTCATTTTTTTGTCTCCTTCCTGTAATTATTATATTTTATGTTTAACTTTCCATACAAAGGCAAGAACCTCAGCTACTGCCTGATACAGTTCCTGTGGAATCTCACTGCCCAGGTCAACATTATAGTAGAGCATCCTTGCAAGAGGTTTGTTTTCAACGATTTCAACCTGATTTTCCCTTGCAGTCTCTTTAATTTTCTGTGCAAGATAATCTTCTCCCTTTGCCACAACAACAGGTGCTTTTCCTGAATTCTGTTCATATTTCAATGCAACCGCAAAGTGGGTAGGGTTCGTAATTACAACATCAGCCTCGGGTACCGCCTGCATCATTCTTCTCCTTGATGCCTCGTTCATCCTTCGCTTCTGCTGGTTCTTAACTTCAGGATTACCTTCGGTATCCTTCCATTCATCTTTTAATTCCTGCTTAGACATTTTCATATCATTTTTGAACTTGACATATTCAAAAATAAAATCGGCAATACCCACAATCAGATATATCACACTGATGGTTATACCTACATCCATAAGTACATCTCCCATTCTGATAATTGCCGCTTCAAGGGATATATTATAAAAATTATAAAGCAGTCCTATTTCTTTTTTTAATTTATTATAGGTTACTAACATACATATTGCCACAATGGCAATGGACTTAAGCAATTGAACAAGCGTTTTAACTGAAAAAATACGCTTTATGCCGTTCACCGGATTAAATTTATCCGCTTTCGGTTTCATTGGTTCTGCAGTCGGTTTCCATTTTACCTGGACCAAATCACCTACAAATGCCACAAGCACTGCTGCAGCCATTATAGGAAGCAGAATTACAAGCATATCAAGTATGGCATCCGACATATAATTTTTAAAAAATCTCGAAAGGGAATTAAGTTCAAGGGAGGTTGCATTGACCTCGCCCATCTTTTTGTAAATAACCTTAAATTCATTAATGAATTTAGTTCCCATCGTCCCTACATATATCTTTAGTATTATAAAAAATACCAGCAGGGAAACCGAGCTTGTCAGGTCCCTACTTTTAGCAACCTGACCTTTTTTTCTTGCGTCTTTTAATTTCTTGGCAGTAGCCGGTTCGGTCCTCTGTCCACCCGGTCCGTCTTTGGCGAAGAACTGCAGATTGTATTTGATCATCTAAGTCCTCCCGCAACCAGCTTAACCGCAGCCTTAATGTTCTGATATATAAAATTGGCTATCTGCGGAAGCAGTCCTACAGTAACAAACATTATGACGAGACCTGCCAGGATTTTTATCTGGATACCAACAGCAAACATATTAAGCTGTGATGCGACTTTTGCCAGAATACCCAATACACAGTTCACAATAAGGAGCGATACAAATACCGGTAAAGCAATCCTGAAACCTATTATAAAATAATCAGAAACAAGTGTAACCACCGAACTGTATAAGGAAGGATTAACTGATAATCCGTTTATAGGGATAATAGTATATGTATCCACAATCGCTGATATAAGGAACTGATAAAGTCCCGATACCATAAGGAGTAAAAATACCGTATAGTAATATAGCGTACCTGATACTGTAGTCTGGTCTCTAAGGGTAGGGTCATACTCGCTTGCCATTGACAAACCAATATTACTGTCAATAATATTACCCGCAAAAGTTATGGTCTGCACACAGACCATACAGGAAAAACCAAGTAAAAGCCCGACTACGCTCTCCTTGATTACAAGAATCGCATATTCCAGAATACTGCTGTATTCCAGCGTTCTGTCCGGAACAAGCGTAAACACAATTAACGAAATAAAAAAAGCTAACCCCAGTTTAGTCCTCTGAGGTGTATTAGCCATATTAAAAAAAGGTGCCGTATAAACAAAGCTAGCTATACGTACCAAAATCAGGAGAAAAACCTCCCAGTAATTCAAAGCTACCTCATAATTAAACATACGAACACCTGCCTGTTTATGAACGACCTATGTACATATTAAAATTAGACCAAAGCTCGTTCATATATGATGTAATATTATTGAGCATCCATGAACCAAACAACATTACTCCGATAAAGACTGCTATAATCTTCGGAACGAATGTCAAAGTCTGCTCCTGAATGGATGTCATTGTCTGAAATATACTTATAACAAGACCGACAACAAGAGAAATAATCAGAATCGGTGCCGAACACTGGATTATAAGATAAAGTGCTTTTCTTGATATATCAATTATCTGTTGTTCAGACATACGTTCCTCCTAAACTAGTAAAAAGTCTTAACTAAATTACCTATAACAAGATTCCAGCCGTCAGCCATTATAAACAAAAGTATCTTAAACGGCAACGATATTGTCGTTGGCGGAAGCATCATCATACCCATGGACATAAGTGCCGATGAAACAACCATATCTATTATTATAAACGGTATATAGATAAGGAAACCTATTATAAAAGCAATTCTTAATTCACTGACTATAAAACTCGGTATCAATACCTGAATCGGTATATCATCATAGTCCTTCAGCGTTGAAGTATCCACCTTGGCTATATCGATAAACATCCTTATGTCCTTGGTGTTGGTCTGCTCCAACATAAACTGTCTTATCGGCTTAATGCCCACATCATACGCTTCCTCCGACGTTATCTCATTCTTGGATAAAGGCTTAATTGCGTCATCATACACCGTCTTAAAAGTAGGTGCCATGATAAAGAAAGTAAGAAAAAGAGCAAGTCCCACAAGCACCTGGTTAGGCGGTGCCGTCTGGGTGCCTATTGCTGAACGCGTAAAATGCAGCACGATAATAATTCTTGTAAAAGAAGTAAGCATAATAAGAATGGAAGGAGCAAGCGCAATAACTGTCAATACCAAAAGTATCTGCAATACGCTTGCAAGGTCACTTCCATTTCCTGCCGATATTCCTATTGTTAAATTACTTGAACCGGTTGTCTCTGTCTCACTCACGGTAGGAATGGTATCCGTTGCATAAATATTGGTCCTGCTTAAATGGATTACCGTAAAAACAATTGCAATGACAAAAACAAGCCTTACAAGTCTCAAGAAGAGCTTATGTTTCTTCTTCATCTGTCTCTTCCTTTTCTGTTTTATCTTTATGAACTATCTTAAATCTTGAAAAGACATTACCAAATGTCTCTCCTGTCTTAGTATTGTCAGTAAGTACAAGTTCATCACCGTTAATCTCGCCTATGGTTGTAACAGTATCTTTACATACAGCAATAAGGAAATACTTATCGCCCACATTAACAACCTCTAAAATCTTATTACCTGAAAGTCTCAGACTCTCAACAATTTTAATGTTGCCGCAGCTTATCTGCTTCTTCTGATAAGAACCAATCCACCGTGTAGTAAAATATGTAACGGCAAGAACTACCAGAAAGATTACTGTTACCGAAATAAACTGTGCAACACTGTTATTAGCAAGTGAAACAGTTACCATAATTAACCAACAACTTTTCTTACAGCCTCAAGAACTCTGTCTGCCTGAAAAGGCTTAACAATAAAATCTTTCGCACCGGACTGGATTGATTCAATAACCATCGCCTGCTGTCCCATTGCTGAACACATAATTACGGTTGCTGAAGGATCCGCTTCTTTAATTTTCTTAAGAGCCTGTATTCCGTCCATCTCAGGCATTGTAATATCCATAAGGACGAGGTCCGGCTTCAGTTCAGCATATTTTTCAACGGCTTTAGCTCCGTTCTCAGCTTCTCCGACTACAGTATATCCATTCTTAGTAAGAATGTCTTTAATCATCATTCTCATGAATGCTGCATCATCGCAAATTAAAATATTCTTAGCCATAAAAAATTCTCCTATCACACAATATGATTATTCTTAATTATACAATAGTTTTAATATTTTTCCTACTGTTTATTTAACTATTTCTGTAATTTTAACACCAAAACTTTCTTCAATAACAACTACTTCACCTTTGGCAACATACTTGCCATTTACAAGTACATCAATAGGTTCACCTGCTATTTTGTTAAGCTCAACGATAGTTCCCGGCGCAAATTCAAGAATTTCTTTGATTGACTTGGTTGTTCTGCCAAGTTCTACTGTCACCTCAAGAGGCACGTCCATAATAAGGTCAATATTCTCATGACCCGGCAACGCATTTCCACCTGTAAATGGCTGGAAAGAAGCCGGCTGGACGTTTACATTCTCGTAATTCTGGGATGGCATTGCATATCCCTGTGGTGGCATTGCATATCCCTGTGGCGGCATTGCATATCCTTGTGGCGGCATTGCATATCCTTGTGGCGGAACCGCTCCTGCCATCTGCTGTGG
>ULQM01030494.1_pt1 | contig 25710 bp, 17 predicted proteins | sample 1954451 | NCBI WGS metagenome assembly ULQM01 (sample SAMEA4835655, study PRJEB28245) | human gut metagenome | biome: gut microbiome; material: fecal sample | place: Denmark | collected 2008 | reverse complement strand
TGAATATCATACCTATTATATATGAGTTCCGAAGATAAATTTAAATGTTTTAGAACCGTTCCCTTATAAAACAATCCAATAGTATAATCATCTGTATTGAAATCATCTAGGCTATTTGATTCATATTTTTCGTCCCTATTAGAAACAGAAAAGAAATCACTTTGTTTACTTCCCTTTGTCTCTATCCAAGCTTGCACAGATAGTGTTTGATTATCTGACAATTTATAATCCGTTCCCAAACTAAAGCTACCAATATTGCTCCCAGTACTCATGTTTGGTTTTCTATAATCAATAGCCTTTGATTTTATCGTCACATCACCCAAGTTACTATATTCATAACCTAATACATCATAATTCTGACGATGCGTAAAGTTTAGGCTGCCATACAGATTAACCCTTGGAAATGTATAGGTAAAGTTTGCACCCATAGCTTCCCTATTGGAATGCTTATTTCTGAAAGAATACAAATTGCGAGAGAACGCACTTATATCCCATCCTGTATAGTCATTAACCAGTTCCATATTAAGCACTACTGGATATTCAGAATATTTACCAGCAGGATAACGCATAATTTCTACGGTTTTGATGCGCTTTGGGTTTATGCTGATGGCATATTCTCGTTTTACTTCCTTGCCATTGATAATTACAGGTACATTTTTATCTTTTCCTACATTCACTTCGTCTGTTCCCCAATCTGTTGTTATACCTGGAATTTTTGCTAATAGCTGTATAGCACTAGTGGTTCCTTTTCGAAGGGAATCGGTGATGAATACAGTTTCTTTAGATGCATTTCTACTCACCATATCAGCCACAGCTACCACCTCCTTTAAGTTTTCCACCTTTGATTGCAATACAACAACACCTATATCGCCCTTGAAACCAAGAGGAGATATAGTATCTCGTTTTTCAAAACCTATCGACTGGAAAGACAATTTATATATGTTTCCTTTGCTCTCCAAAGAGAATTCTCCTGTTTCCATACTGCGCACTCCACCCAGAAACCGATTTGTTTTATCAAAAGCAGAAACTGTAACAAAAGGCACACAAGAGGAATCCGATACAGATACAATTTTTCCCCTCACCTGCGCTAAGCAAGTGAAAGGAAACAAAAATAACATCAACACTACCCAAATGTACTTCATCTCTTAAGTTTTTTATTATTAATGACTCGCCAACAATAATCTTTTATACGATGTTCCAACAATTCATATTTATCACTTCGTTTTCATCAAAACCTCCGCCTAACAATACCATCAACTCTTCTTCATTCAAGACAGAAGAGTTCTTCAAATTGAAAGTTTGTAAATTCATAATAATACAATTTATGCCTACTTAAATAAACGCTTCAGCAATCATTCCTTTATACAGTAAGGTCTGTAAACATTATTGTCGACTTTATCGTTTCAAAGTAATAATTTATAGATTCCTACATCTTTTTAAGATATGAGATATCATCTGTTGAACATAACTTAAAGATTGACATCAAACGTCACTTTAGTAAACACATTACCTTTACGTAAATATATCGAATATTTGCCATAAGATCCATAGAGTTCATTTGGAGACTTACGCAAAGCCACATTCAAACGTCCATTAGATAGGCTTATAGCAATTTTATTTTCTCAGTTGGCTGGACTCATTTAATCAACTGGTTTTGGTTGCCTGAAAGCAGAAGGAGTGACCCCCTTCATCTTCTTGAAAAACTTGGTGAGATGAGCCTGGGATGAGAAGCCGAAGGTGTTGGCTATCTCCTGCACCGTATGCGTGGTGGTAGAAAGCTCACGTTCAATCTCCTTCACGATGTATTCATCAATGATAGCCTTCGGCGTCTTGCCGGAGATACGACGGGTTACCTGTGCCAGATAGCGACTGCTCACATTCAACTGGTCTGCATAGAAATGCACATCACTATAGGTGCGGCAGAAGTTGTTGACCTGAGAGATAAACTGATTATAGAGTTCCGAACTGCGTCCCTGCAGGTTGCTCTCACGTGTCAACTCTACGTTGATGAAATCCTGTGCCATCGCCAAAGCATCCTCCATCTTCTTGCCTTGGTTCAGATATACGGCAAGAGCAGAAGAGAAACGGTTAGTAAGACCATGTGAATTGGCATTGTCGAGCAGGAACACCTGCATTCCGTTACCCTCAGCCATGCGCAGCAACTTGGTGTCTTGCAGAATAATATCATTTTCTTTCTTTCGGGCAACAACGACCGAACAGAGTGGCAGCAAACGATACCTGATCTGGCTCACCACATCCTCCGTCATCAATGCATCGCCATTGCTCGACCAGATGGCAGGGGCATAAATGATATAATCCGGACGATACTTCGTCAGGGCATCGATCACGACCTCAAGCGTCTCCACTCTACGAATCATACCCACCTTCACGATGCTCGGTTGAATATCATTCATGATAGCCTCTATCTGACCCGAAACAATCTCGGCTGGAACATCAAAAAATGCCTGAATACCTAAAGTGTTCTGCACAGTAATGGAAGTAATGGCTGAAGCAGCATAGCCTCCCAACTCAGAGATGGTTCTGATGTCTGCCTGGACACCAGAGCCTCCGGTACTGTCAGAACCCGTAATGGTCAATATCGGTTGTATCGTCTTCATGTTTACCTGTTTCTGTTCGATAAAAACAATATTATTATAAATCTAATAATGTACCCCCAAAAATGCCGATGCTAATGATAAGCATCGGCAAAAATACGAAAAAAAGATGATATTATCAAAATAATATTTGTATATTTGCACCAAACTTAAAAACTAAACATAAACTATTATAATATGAAAGCATTTTATCTTTCTATCCTGATGGCGTTGGCCCTCTTGCCAGCCCATGCCCAGCGCAGGTACAATGCGATGAGGGAAACTAAAAAGGAGTTTTTCAAAACAGAGCAAGCCCGACTCATCGGCGACCAGATTCTCGACTACCAGAGAGTGACAGGCGGATGGCCAAAGAACATCGACATGGCAAAGCCCATGACTCATGAGGAGCGGCAGCAAGTACTCAATGACAAAAGCCGGCGAGACGACTCTACCACCGACAACGATGCCACCAATATGCAGATGACGTATCTGGCTCGGCTCTATCAGGCCACCAAGAGCAAGAAGTATCGTGAGGCTTTCTGCCAGGGTGTGGAATACCTGCTCAGCGGACAGTACGACAATGGCGGATGGCCACAGTTCTGGCCCGGGATGCGTGGCTATCAGGTTCATATCACCTTCAACGATGATGCCATGGTCAACACCATGGAAATGCTGCGCGACATCTATCTGCAGAAGGCTCCCTTCGATGGCAAGCTGACCGACAAGGCACTGCGCCAAAAGGCCATCAAGGCTTTCAACAAGGGTGTGGAGTGCATACTGAAGTGCCAGATAGTCAAGGACGGAAAGCCTACCATTTGGTGCCAGCAGCACGACCGCGTAACCTTCGAGCCTCGTCCGGCACGTGCCTTCGAGCTCTCGTCCTACAGTTCTAACGAGAGTGCACGCATCGTGGCTATGCTGATGGAGATTCCTAACCCAAGCGAAGAGATAAAACGCGCCATTCGTGGAGCCATGCAGTGGTTTGACACCTATAAACTGACGGGGCTGAAAGTGGTACGCAAGGGCAAGTTTGGTTCTCCTTTCAGAACAACCGAACTCGTTAAAGACCCCGATGCCACCACACCTCTGTGGGCAAGATACTACGACTTAGAGCACTGTGAGCCATTCGTGTGCGACCGCGACGGTGTGCCACGCCGGCATCTTTGGGAGATAGGTACAGAGCGTCGCAACGGTTATTCATGGTACAGCGACCGTACTGCTTTCATCTATCCTCTCTACGAAAAGTGGGCCGACAAGTATGATACGGCCAACAAGCTGAACCTCAGCCTCAACTCGCCCGGTGCCAACGAGCGTGGACTCATCAACATGAACCGCTTCTCGAAGCCAGAGCTGTCATGTTTCAATGCAATAGTCAATGCCGGCGAGCGCATACAGGATGCCATAGAGAAGGCTCCCGAGAACCCAGCGAAGCCTTTCAAGATACTCATCCGAAACGGAGTGTATCACGAGAAGGTCATTATCGACCGTCCCAACATCGTGCTCGTAGGCGAAGACCGCGACAGTGTCATCATCCAATATGCCGAGACCACAGCCTCACAAACCATTAAGGAATACAAGGGAAAGCCTGTACACATGGGTGTCATCGTACTGCAGGACAATGCCAACGACTGTGTTATCAGCGGCATCACCGTATATAATAATTATGGTAGCACGGTAGAGAAGACCACCACACACCAGATGGCCATCTATGGCAAGGCAACACGCACCATCGTCATCAACAGCAATATCTTTGCCGACGGCAACGATGCCCTCTCGCTATGGTGTCAGAATGGAGGAATGTACTATCATGCCGACCTCTACCTGCGCTGTCCGGGTGTCGACTTTATGTGTCCTCGTGGCAGATGCTATGCCACACGCTGCAAGTTTGTCGGCGACAGCAGAGCCATCCTCTGGCACGACGGCAGAGGCGACATCAACAACAAGTTTGTCGTGACATGCTCTTCCTTCGATGCCCTCTCGCCCACCAAGTTGGGACGCTATCACCACGACCACCAGTTCTATCTGGCCCACTGCCGTATGTCGAAAAACATCCTCGACAGTAACATCAGCTATGCCTATAGCGACAAGGTGCTCGACCCTTGCCCCTGGGGATTGCGCGTATATTATTATGGTTGCGAACGCGAGGGAGGCGACAGCGGATGGTTGCGCGACAATCTCGACCAGGCTCCTGGCCATCCTGCCTTCCATGGCCTTACTGCCCTTTGGACCTTTGATGGCAAATGGGATCCCGAAGCACGCATAAGAGACCTGTGGTATGTACTGAAATACCAAACAAAATAAGAACTTTTAGCAGTATTTAGCGTTAAATGTGTTAAATACTGCTAATTTCATATTCAATATGTCCACTTTATAAAAGATTATTGCTACTTTTGGCAGCAACAAATGAAGTTATCTACTGACGACTAACAAAAAAGGGAACAAACATTTCTTAATGTATAACTAAAAACAAACCATTTATGTATCAACAAATCAAGAAGGGAGTTTTGGCTCTGTCTCTTAGCTTGTGTTGCGTCGGTGCATTTGCACAAAAGACCATCACAGGTAATGTGAAGGATGCTACAGGTGAACCATTAATCGGTGTAACTATCCAAGCCGGAAAGGGCGGAACAGTTACCGATATCGATGGTAACTTCAGTCTCCAAAACCTAAAGCCTGGTGACAAGATCACCATTTCCTATTTAGGATGTAAAACACAAACCATCACCGTGGGCAACCAGTCTGCGCTGAACATCGTCATGCAGTCTACCGACAAGAGCCTCGATGAGGTGGTAGTTATCGGTTATGGCACGATGAAGCGTCGCGACCTGACGGGTGCTGTAGCCTCAGTTACAGGTGACAAGTTGGCTCAAAACCCTGTATCCAACATCGCCGAGGCACTGCAAGGCCAGTTGCCAGGTGTATCAGTAACCTCTCAGGATGGCCGTCCTGGCGGTTCAATGAGTATCCGTGTACGTGGTGGTGGTTCCATCACCCAGAGCAACGACCCTCTCTTCATCGTCGACGGTGTGCAGGTATCACGTATTGATGATATCCTGCCGACAACATCGAGAGCATTGACGTGCTCAAGGATGCCGCCTCAACAGCCATCTATGGTGCGCGTGGTGCCAATGGTGTCATCATGATCACCACCAAGAGCGCCAAGGAAGGCAAGGCACAGGTGAAGTACAACATGTACTACTCTGTAAAGGAGAAGCCTACTACCTACGACACTGAAAGCGCCTACGACTACGTACTGCGCAACTGGAGCTATGCCACCTCTTATGGTGACAAGTATGGCACCAACGTTGCCAAGTATTTTGGTTTGGGCAGCGAGAACGGCAACCACTTGGAGGAATACCGCAACATGGGTACCCATAACTATCAGGACGACCTGCTCAGCAGTTCTCACGCATGGAACCACGACCTGAGCGTCAGTGGCGGTACAGAGCATACCAAGTACTATGCTTCTGTCAACTATACAAATGATAAGGGTTCGCTGAAAGACACAGGTTTCCGCCGTTGGAATGTAAACCTCAAGTTGGCACAGGACATCACCAAGAACCTGAAGTGGAACATCGATGCCCGCTACAGCGAGATGCGCTTCCAGGGCAGCCAGTTCCAGTATGCCACATCTTCTTATGCATACCGACCCATCGACACTCCTTTAGGCGTGGATGACCCATCATTATTGGGTATGGGCGATGCCAACGTGGACCCCAAATACAACCCTGTCAGCATCTACGACAGCTATACCCAATACAACACCCACAACCGTCTGCGTGCCACCAACTCGCTTACCTGGACTCCTATCAAGGGACTGACAGGCAAGACCGAGCTTACCCTTGCCCGCAACTGGCGTGAGCAGCAGACCTGGGACGACGGCTACGAGAATGGCTACAACCATGCCACCCTGGTAAAGAGCAATGGCTACAACGTGCGTTGGACCACCACTGCCAACTATGCCGTACAGGGATTGGGCGAAGACCACAGCCTCGACTTCCTCTTGGGTAACGAGGTTCTTGCCAGCAAGAGCAACTCCACTACTTTCAATGGCTATGGCTATCCTTTAGGATGGGACATGGACACAGCCTTCGGTCAGCTCAACATGAGCCACATGGAGTCTACTTCTCTGAAAGATACCAACAAGTCGGAGATCGGCACACCAAACCACACCCTTTCTTGGTTCGGACGTGTCAACTACTCTTACCTGAGCCGTTACCTCTTCACCGCTACTTTCCGTGCTGATGGTAGCTCTAAGTTCGCACCCAACAACCACTGGGGTTACTTCCCTGCTGCAGCTGCCGCATGGCGTATCTCTGACGAACCTTGGATGAAGGGCACACAAGACTGGCTGAGCAACTTGAAGCTCCGTCTCTCTTTCGGTACTTCCGGTAACGACAATATCGACGCTTCGCTATGGAAGGCTACATGGATAAGCGAAACTACTGAGGTTGACGGCCAACTTGTCAACACCTTCCGTCCTGGCACCATGATGGCCAACCCCGACCTGAAGTGGGAAACTACCATCTCTCGCAACATCGGTCTCGACTTTGGTTTCTGGGACGGTCGTCTGCGCGGTACATTAGACTTCTACTGGAACACCACCAAGAACATCTTGATGATGGTTCCTATTGACACTTCTACTGGTTACACCTACCAGTTCCAGAACGTAGGTAAGACCTCTAACAAGGGTGTCGAGCTTGCCTTGAGTTACGACATCGTCAACAAGAAGGACTGGGGCTTGACATTCGGCATGACCTACAACTTCAACCACAACAATGTAGACGAACTCTTCGACAACGTATTGGCAGATACCCATACCAACTGGGGATCACAGATGCGTATGCCATACTACGACTATGTCATCCGCAAGGACAATCCTGTAGGTTTGGTTCAGGGTTACAAGTCATTGGGCTTCTACACTGTTGACGACTTCAACGTAAGCGCCGATGGTGTATGGACACTGAAGGATGGCATTCCAGACAATACAGCCTGCAACTATTCTGCAGGATGCGCCAAGGCTTACAAGCTTCCTGCTGGTCAGAAGGCATTCCCTGGTATGTACAAGTTTGCCGATGTAGATAATGACGGTACCGTGGCTTCTAACGACGTAACTATCATCGGTAAGACCAAGCCAGAGCATACGGGTGGTTTCAACATCTCTGGACGTTATAAGAACTTCGATCTCAACGCCAACTTTGCTTATCAGATTGGTGGCGACGTTTACAACGCCAATGCTCTCCACGACATGATGGGTAACAAGGATACTGGCTTCGGCTCTGCACGTGTTTCCGAACTGGCAGACTGCTGGAAGATGTATAATGTAGACAACAATGGTAACCTCTATGCCGTTACCAACCCTGACGAGCTCCGCACCCTGAATGCTGGTGCCAAGTATGCCTTGCCATACTGCGAGTACGGTCTGGTGACCAGCGAGTTCATCGAGGACGCATCTTATCTGCGCCTCCAGAACCTCTCTGTAGGCTACACCTTCCCTAAGACATGGATGAAGCCTCTCGGCATCAGCAACCTGCGCATCTATGCCACTGTTACCAACCTCTTCTGCATCAAGGGCTATAGCGGAATCGATCCTGATGTCAACACAGACTTCAACGCTGGTGGCAACGGATTCCCTACCCCTAACTACGACTACCAGGCTTATCCTAAGACTCGCTCTTGGACATTCGGCCTCAACTTAGCATTCTAATCTATTAAAACTGAATATTGACATGAAAAATAGATATTTATATATAGCTTTATGTGCGGCAGGCCTCCTCTCTGGTGCCACCTCATGTAACGATTATCTGGAGACAAGTTCACCATCCACTGTTGATAAAGGATTTGTATTCTCCACCACCACCACAAAATGGGCAGCCTTGGAAGGTGCCAAAAAATCTATGATGAATGCCTACACCCTGCAGGTTTTCGGTAGCGGTCTTTATTATGCTGCTGATATTGCAGGCTCCGACATCATGCGCCATCCAGAGGCTCACAACAACCAGTTGGGACGCCATATTCCTGAAGGCCTTTATAGAAATGGTACCGAAGTAGGCAACTACAACCTCCTCTCTTATCAGAAAGAGGGAACAGACGGAGCATACGGTGCGCTGTTTGATGTCATCGGTAAGTGCAACGCCATTACCTCAGCCTTCGAGGAGGAAGAAGGATTCAGCGAAATGATGGCACAGACAAAACCTACCGACGAGAGTCAGATTTATGGCGAGGCTGTAGCACTGCGTGCCACCTGCTACCGCGAACTCATCAAGTACTTTGGCGATGTGCCTTGCCCTGCCGAGTTCGGCAAGCCTGCTGGCGGTATTGCCTCACGCGACTCTATCTATGATGTCTGCATCGAGCAGCTCAAGAAGGTAGAACCGCTGATGTACGTATTGGGTGCTTGCCCTCACTACACCACCAATGCCAAGAATTATTATTCACGTACCTATGTCGACGGACTCATTGGCCGCATGGCTCTGGAGGCAGGAGGCTATCAGACTCGCCGTGGTGACATCAAGCGAGTAGATGGTCAGGGCAATCAGCTTACCTTCGAGACCATGGGAACAGCCAACGCCGGTGCAGAATATGGGCGCCGTTCAGACTGGCAGAACCTTTACAACACTGCCAAGACCTACTTCAAGAAAGCCATTGATAATTCTGGAACAGCCATATTCCACGATACCGACCCACGTGAGAAAGACAATAAGGGACGCGTATTCGGCAACCCTTACCAGTATTTCTTCCAGCAGATGCACGAGGCTGATGTAACCTATGCAGACGAAAGTATCTTCGAGGTTCCATACACCCAGGGTTCTGATGGTGGTGTGACCACACAGAGTGAGCGTTCTTATTCGTTAGGTCGTGCATCAAGCGGTGGCGGTAAGAACGCATATCCTTGCAAGGCTTACGGTCAGGGACGTGCCAACCCAGCCTTCTACTATGGCGAGTTCGACCCCAAGGACTTGCGTCGTGACGTATGCTTCACGGTTACAGGTAGTACAGGTAAGGGTACGGAGACCCTGATTCCTCTCGTACCTAACTCTAAAGCTGCTGGCGGTGGTATCTGCTGCAACAAGTTTGATGAGAATCGTCAGGCAAAGGTATGGACCAAAAACCAGCGCCGTTCGGGTATCAATAGTCCTTACATGCGCCTGTCTGAAATGTACTTGGGCTATGCCGAGGCTTGCGCCGCACTCGATGCCAACAGTGCCGAAGCCAAGACATACCTTACCAAGATACGCAACCGTGCTTTCCGCACACCTGCAGAGGCCAATGTGGATGGTTTTATCGCCAAGGAAGGCTCTCTGCTCAAGGCTGTCATCGATGAGCGCGGCTTCGAGTTTGCAGGAGAGGGCGACCGTCGTTTCACTTTGATTCGTACAGGTCTGTTGCCTGAAAAGATTCGTGAAATCAAGGAACTCACCCGCAGAATGTTGGATGGTCTGGAGTCTAATGGTTATTACACCTTCGAGAATGGCAACACCATCTCAAGCTATATCTATACCAAGAGCGTGGATGCCAAGACTGAGAAAGGTTACCGACTGACCGCACAGTGTCCAGAAGGAAAGGAAAACGACCCAGTACTCTATCCTTCATGGCGCGGCCAGAACGACAAATGGGAGGCATACGGCCTGGATTACAAGACAGATATTCCTTTGACCAACGTTGCCATCAAGGGCTTATTTAACAAGCTTTCAGCAGAAGAGGAGACAGCCCTCGTAGCAGACGGTTATAAGAAGGTAAACTGGGGTAAGGACCTTGCAAACTATGATGACGAGTACTACAAGTATCTCTTCTGGGATTACGACTATGTAAAGGCTCCTATCTATCTCTGGCCTCTCACTCCTAACACCTTATCTTCTGGTGGCTTCGAGAATGGCTACGGCTTTAAGAACAAATAATACGAGCATTCAAGAAAGAATAAACTTAGAGTTTATAAGAAATCATCAGGCGGGAGGACGCAACAGGCGTCTTCCCGCTTTTCTTTTGTCTCTGTCAATTATAGTTACGTATCGTTATCTCCTAAAGAAGCACATCGTCAGCAATCAGTAAATAAGGTCTCCGCAGAGCATCACACTTGCGAACAAAGGTATTAAACTGAAACCAATTTTGGTATGCTTAATAACGGCAAAGAAAAAAAGTTCCAACCTCATTAGGATGTCAAACTAATGACACCAAACGGAGTTGGAACACCATACAATCTTTTTATAAATTCACAACTTAAAGTTCAATTAAACTTTCCCCAGTAGGTTCCACACGCCCTGAAGGGGCAGAAGCTCTTAGCCCAGGGCAACACCCTGGGTTGTTACGGGCGTTAGCCTATCGCCCTGTAAGAGCAAAAGCTTTATGTAGTGCCTGAAGTTTTAAAGCTTTTGCCCTTTCAGGGCGCCTTGCCGATTACTATTAGACCCAGGGCGCTGCCCTGGGCTAAGAGCTTTTGGGCTTTCAGCCCGTACTTAAAGCACTTTGTGAAAGTTTCAATTACATATTCACAACTTTCTTAACGGATACATGGCCTTGAGCGTCGGTAGCCTTAACGATGGTGATGCCATGACAGGGAGCAGACAGACGCTTGCCAGAGAGGTCGAAGTACTCGGCCTTGGCTGTCTGAGCAGCAGCATAATCGAACATTTCGATGCCAGTAGTAGAGGCACCTGTCATTTCCTTTCCGTTAGCATCGTAGGTCTTGGCAGTGCTATAGTTCTTGATGGCATGATCGAACTCGGCTATATCTGCTGTAGGAAGTACATCGGTATAAGCCTTCCATATTTCTACCTTGCCTGCGCCAGAATACTTCTCGCAGATGGCAGGAACATCCACTGTCTTGTCGAGATTATGCTGGGTGTAAGAGGCTACGGTCTGAGTAGGAACCCAATCGGTTTTGGTCACACCAAAACTTTTACTTATCTTAGCGCCATCAATATTGGTATAACCTTCCATCAAGTTGTTACAGCCCTTGTAGATGCAGCCATAACCTTCAGCTTTAGAGATATTCAAGCTACCGCCTCTGTCTGAACGGATAGGCGACTTTGTATTCTCGAAATAGCATCCTTCTTCGTATGCCACAGCTCCTGTACGGATATCCCAGCCATCCTCGCAACCACGCATATAGTTATTATAATAATGTACATGACCACCACGCTGGAGAGGAAGACGAGAACCTTGGATATTATCAAAGAAATTGTGGTGGAAAGAGATGGTACGACAGTTTTCGTAGACATCTGAATCACCCTTACCCCACAAGCAGCTCTTGTCATGGTCGTGGAAATAGTTATAGCTGAAGGTCATCCACTGCACATTGTTCTTGCAGTCGAGCAAACCATCGTAGCGGTCTTTGTTGGCAGCACCACCATTGAAGAATTCACAGTGGTCAACCCAGATATGTCCACCCCAGTTGGTCTTGGCACTTACCTTATCAGCCTGGATTCCGATGCAGTCTGGGTCGCCCACTTCTACTTGTGCACCATTACGCCAAGCCACAATCTTATTTTCACCAGTTCTGAGCACAGGTACACCCTTCATGGTGAAACGGCAGTTACGGATGATGATGTTATCCACCGACTGCATCACGAAAGTGATATGAGAAAAGAGAGGAGCCTCGCCTGTTGTTGGGTTCACCACGCCAATCAAAGTCTTATTAGGAGCAACCATAATGCGCTCGCCATAGACAGACTCCACGCCAGACTTACCACTCTGGTCGTCAAGCAAACGGCCAGTACTCAGATTATCCACATAGCACTTGATGCCTGTAGTAATATCATGATCTACGATAACAATATATGGGTCAGTTGCCTGGAGATAGGCCTGCAGTTCAGAGAAAGTATTGGCCTTTACGACCTTACCACCAGCACCACCGGTAGTTCCTCCGGCACGATACCAGTTGGTACCAGGAGTACCTTCATAGGCAGCGAAGCCATCCAAAGAGAAATCACGACCATCCTGGGTCTGTGCATTTGCCATCATAGAGAAGCCACAGAGCAAAGCAGAAGCCATGAGAGTTTTACGGCAAACAGCCTTAAGCTGTGCAGAAATGGTAGAGTTAATTTGTTTCATTATAGGATTAGTTTTTGTTTAATTTATTCTTTTGAGAAAAAGGGCTGTCCTCATAACGAAAAGACAGCCCTTAGTTTGTTTCATTTTATATATCTTTCCTCATTGAGGAAAACATGCTTATTATTCTGTTACAGGTACAAGTTTGATGAGAGCGATTGCGGAACTATCACCCTTTGTAATCTTATGAGCACCTGCCTCAAGCACAACTGTAGTAGGAGCTCCTGCCTGCTTTACACCATCAACCAGTACATTAGTCTTTTTAGCAGAAGTACCATAATATACATACAGAGTCATCTTCTGAGATGTGGTGAAAGAAACTTCAGTATTACTTTCCATCTTAAGACTTGCAGAATAAGTAGTACCTTCAATAACAGTTTCTTCAGCTTTTACACTCTTAGCAGAACCGGTCAAAGCAAATGCACTATTAGAAGGAACAGCCTCCTTTCCGTTCGCTGTAAAGCTGCAAGTTACAGTACCCTCAATAGGAGTTACTGTGCTGCCACCTTCTGAACCACCAGTAGAGCCGCCAGTCTCGCCACCTTCTGTAGAACCACCAGTGCTGCCACCTTCAGTAGAACCACCTTCGCCAGAAGCATTGCTCTCACCGAACACTTTAACAACACCAGAAGTATAAGCGTCAAGGATGCTTGCCAAAGCAGGCCATGGCTGCTGATGACCATTTGTTACGACTGTCTCATCAGGAATAACGAAATCAATGTCACCATGATTCAAACGACCTGCACCATAGAAGCCTTCTACGATAGAAGGAACATCTTCTGCCTTATCAGCAGCGTATGCATACATGAGGCTTGAGTTGGTATCGAAGTTATCATAAGAAGTACCACCTACCAAAGTCTTTACGCTTGAAGGAACCTGCTCACTTGGATTAGAAACCTCGTATGCATCAAAGCTTGTGTTATTGTTTGCGTATGTGATATAGCTGAAATTATCAGGTTTGTTGGCAAACACATTGCCGTATGCCTTAATCAAGCCACCTTTCTCACCAGAGAAAGTACCATCACCCATAGCATCAGTACCCTGCAAAGAGCTCATGATAGGACGCTTAACAGCATCAAAGTAGTTAGACTCCATGAATATACTTGAACCACTGGTTGCACCAATACCATAAACATCATTGTGCTGATAGTAGTTGTTGTACATGTGAACACTCATGGTACGAACGCGAGCCATACGAGAGTCTGAATGGTCGAACCAGTTGTGATGATAAGTAATCCAGTTTTCACCAGTTTCACTCTTCATACCACACATAGAAGCCTTACCATTATCCCAGAAGCGGTTGTAAGCTACAGTAACATACTTAGAATCGCCCTTGATGTCTACCGTACCATCACCCTTAGCCTGGTCGGCAGCACTACCCTTTTTACCATAGAAGAGATCCATGTTGTGAATCCATACATGAGAGTTATCAGTATCAAGAGACATGGCATCATCCAGGCAACGCATGATAGCAAAGTTACGGAACTCTACACTCTCAGCCTCTCTAAGCAAGAAGCCGAAGCCATATACGGTAGCATCATCACCGACTCCTTCGAATGTCATATTCATCATAGCTCCCTTAACCTGCAAACCTTCAGCAGAACTTGAAATGTGATCCAAATCAGAAAGATTTACCTTACCGATGATACGGAAGGCGATAGGAGTAGTATCCTTGCCCTTAGAATAAGCATCAATAATAGACTGAAGACCTGTAATTGTCTCTGGCTTACCTGTATTGACGGTTGTAGAAACGGTCTTAGCTGTCTTGGCTGTAATATACAGAACCTTAGCACCTGCCTTCAAAGTACCGTCATTATTATAAGCACCTACACCAGCATACTTGAAATGAGCAAAGCCCTCACGGTTGTAGCTCTTTACTACCAAGTTAGAAGCAGTATTGGCACCAGCAATCTCTGTACCTTCTGCATTGACAGGAACAACCTTTACAGAATAAGTACCAGCCTCCAAACCGAGGACATCAGCACGATAGTAAGAAGCATACTGACGAATCAGCTGAGCATCAATCTTCTTGTCACCTACATATACATTATAAGAAGAAGCGCCCTCGAATGGAGCCCACTTCAGATAGGCAGACTCCTGCCAGCCCTTTGCCTCAGTAATCTGAATCACACCTGCCGGATTGTCAATATCACCACTTTCGCCCTGATCGGCCTTCTTAGCAAAGCTGATGGCTTGAACAGAAGCATTGTACTCATCATTCTCTACACCAGACTTAGGAGCAATGATGGTCTTGTCACCTTCGAACTTAACACTTGTCAAGTCTGCAGTATTATAATACTTCACATCACCCGACTTGGTGGTAACATACATCTGGTTCACCTTGCTGTTACGAGCAACGGCATGGGTAATCTTGTCGGTAGAACCAGGAGTATCGGTAGATCCGCCACCTACAGTCTCAACCTTGATGCTAAAGATGTTCATACCACCACCATTGGTTGTCAATACGACATTACCATCAGCTGTTACAGTTCCTACGTTGGTAACTTTATCTGCAGAAGTAGCATTAAAAGAACCAGAAACAGGAGTAATGTTTGTTGCATTCAAACCACGAGCAGTTTCTGCTTTACCAGTAGAGCAACTTACAGTAACTTTCTGACCAGCCTTCAGACTTGGAATAATCAAAGAAACACCATTTCCGTTCAATTCCAAGCGAGAAGAACCATAGTTCAAGCGAACCTTTGCTTTTGAATCTAACTTATCTGTTGGAGCACCAGCAGTAAACTTCAAGCCCTTAGTATAAGCCAATTCTGAGCCATTTGCAACAAGAGCCTCTTTCTCCAAAGCTAAGGTATAGCCGTAGCGATTAGTTCCCAATACCCAATTAGCATCAGCTGCACATAAAGCCTTGTCAGCCTCGCTCATTGCGCCAAATGTCCATGTCTGTGCCATGGCTGCACTCAAGCTCATCAAGAGGAGTGCCAGAGTAAATACCATTTTCTTCATTTTACGTTCCTCCTTTTTTACTTGATGATTACTTTCTTACCATTCACGATGTAGATACCCTTGTTCAGGTTCTGGGTAGAAGTACCCACAAGCTGACCATTAAGGTTAAACACTTTGCCTGCAAGAACCTTGTTGCTTGTCTCAATGTTGCTGATACCTGTGGTGATATAAGCAAAAGAAAGTTTTACAAGCGACATGTCCTGAGTCTCAGTAGTCTCATCGTCGTAAGTAAGAGTTACATTGTCACCATCGAAGGTGATTTCTTTGACGGTCTTGCTAACCTGCGAGCCGTCGATTGTTACGGTTTGCTTGTTGTCTGCCATCACAGCAGTAGACAAAAGCACTCCTAACAACATGAAGTACACTTTTTTCATTGTTTTTAGCGTTTTAGTAGATTTGTTGTTTTAGTTTCTGCTGCAAAAGTAAAACAAAATAATAAAGGACGGATACGTTTTCGTCAAAAAAGCTACGCAAACGTTTGCATAAGTGGCGTTCTGACAATTTATCATTCACAAAGGAAAAAGACTATCAAAATGGCACAAAAAGAAGCAAAATAAACCCAAAGAAACTGTCGCTTATACTGGAAAAATCTTGCTCTTATACTATATAAATATTTTGTTTAGCCTACAAAAATCTCCGTTCCGTGATACGGAACCGCCATTCCGTGATACGGAACGGCCGTTCCAAAGTTCGGAATGCACATTCCGTATCACGGAACGGAGATTTATCTACAAGAGACAAAACAAATTCATAATGAACAGAAAACAATTTGTATAGTATTAAAGTAACTACTTATGGCTAAGGGGGCGCTGAGTTGTTACAACTTCCGAGGAAGAACAACAAAAGGAGCGTAAGAAATCTTTTGAGCACTTTACTTGATGAGAAACAAAAAAGCTGACTCTCGTAAGAAAGTCAGCCTTTTGTGTGGTACCACCAGGAATCGAACCGGGGACACAAGGATTTTCAGTCCTTTGCTCTACCAACTGAGCTATGGCACCATTATAATTTATGCCTCACAAGGCGAGAAGCCTTATTTGCGGGTGCAAAGGTAACATTTTATTTTGGTTCTTGCAAATATTTCAGCAACTTTCTTTCAAAAAAGCAAAAAAAAAGACATATTACTTGGACTTTTCATCCTATTTTCTTACCTTTGCATGAGGTTTTAGAATAAACCTATCGGGATTTAGCGCAGTTGGTAGCGCACTACGTTCGGGACGTAGGGGTCGGGCGTTCGAGTCGCCTAATCCCGACTTTTATGAGAAGTATATTTTATCTTCAACGCAACGATCGAAACGCAATTATCGTCATATTGATGATAATAGCTATCATTTGCTCACTTATTATCTTCATCGGAGGCGAGGACGACGGTTCCCGACAGGGAGTTGCCGACTCTACCCTCACCCAGCACCCGGAACGCGTAGACAAGGAACATCCTTTATATTATAAGGTAGACGAAGAGATACACGAAGTTTTCGCCTTCGATCCCAATACAGCCGACAGCACCGACCTGCTCAGGCTGGGGTTGCAGGAATGGCAGGTGAGAAACATCTACCGTTACCGTGCCAAGGGTGGTATCTACAGACGACCCGAAGACTTTGCCCGTCTTTATGGTCTCACCAAGAAACAATACGAGACTTTACGCCCCTATATAATAATAGGTGAAGACTACCGACCGGCATCCGACTACTACGGACAGCAAAAAGACTACGCTTACAACCGACAAGCGAGAGAAGAAGGGAAAACGGAGAAAGGCCAAGCCACTGGCGAGAAGACCGAAAAGAAGATTTACAGTTATCCACAGAAGTTGAAAGCTGGCGAGCATGTCAGCCTGAACTCTGCCGACACCACCGAACTGAAGAAGATTCCAGGTATCGGAAGCGCATACTCACGTGCCATCGTGAGATACCGGGAGCGCTTGGGTGGATACGTCAATGCCAACCAACTGATGGAGATAGAAGGTTTCCCTGAAGAGGCGCTGTCATTCATGCAAGTAGAGAAAGAGAAGATAACGAAACTGAAGATCAACAAGCTCTCGATGAGTCAGCTTCGCCGACATCCCTATCTCAACTTCTACCAAGCACGCGATATCTGCGACTATCGCCGACTGCATGGCCCCATTAAGAGTCTGCACCAATTATCGCTCCTCAAGACCTTTCCTCCTGCACAGATAGAACGTCTGGAACCTTACGTGTCGTACGAATAAGATGCGGATTTGGTTCACGTAAAATGCGAAGATTGACGAATGACAGACGAAGCGTTAAAGTACGCCCAACTGATGCAGGAAAATAATGAGGATGCAAAGAGGGCAGACGAAACGAACCATGAAAAGATAAACGCCAAAGAACCTGCCACGAAGGGTTGACCAATTGGTAAACTCGTCATGCACTACCTTCTTAGGAATATACCATCCCACAAAGATACAGGTGAAGAAAGAAGCCATCGGCATGAGCCATTGTGCCGTAAAATTGTCGCAACAGTTGAGAAACGACTTGCCAAAGAAGGTGAGTTCGGGAACCGCACCACAAGACAAGGCACAGAAGATACCTATCACACAACAAGCCACCGTCTCTATCCAGGCTCCACCACGGCGGGAGATATGCATCTCCTCATAGAAGAAAGCCGTACCTATCTCGTGCATGGAGATGGTAGAGGTAAGCGCCGCCAACACAAGCAGGGCATAGAAAAGCACCGAGATGACATAACCCACCACAGGCATAGAAGCAAAAGCCTCATTGAACACATTGGGCAGAGTGATGAAGATAAGCGACGGACCGCTGTCGGGCTGCACGCCCACGGAGAAGGCTGCAGGAAAAATCATCAGTCCTGCCAGGATGGCTATCAGTGTATCGAGGAAAGCTATCTGTGTGGCAGTCTTGAGAAGATTGGTCTGACGGCTGAAGTAGGAGGCATAGGTACAAAGGCAGGCCGTGCCAAGACTCAGCGAGAAGAAAGCCTGTCCTAAAGCCTCTATCATCACATTCGGGTCTACCTTAGAGAAATCGGGCTTCAGCAAGAACTCCACACCCTTCCAGGCTCCCTGCAAAGAGCAGGAAGCAACTACCAGCACCACCAACAGCACAAAGAGCAGTGGCATCAGTATCTTGGAAGCACGCTCTATACCATTGCGTACACCCTTGACCACGACCACATGAGTCAGCAGGATGAAGGCGATGGTCCACAAAGTGGGCCGCACCGCATCCGAAGAGAAAGAGGCAAAGTACTCCTTTACGAAATTGGCATCGCCCTGCACCTCGGCCATGATGCTGGCATAGAGATACTGTAGGCACCAGCCAGCCACCACCGCATAGAAGCCCAGGATAATCATTGAAGTAAAGACACCCATGTAGCCGACAACGCCCCAGGGCTTGCCGTTGGAAAGATTCTTGTACGACCGCGCAGCATTGGCAGCAGAATGACGACCGATGATAAACTCAGCCACCATGCCGGGAATGCCCAACATAAAGATACACACCAGATAGATAAGAATGAAGGCTGCGCCACCATTCTGCCCTGTCATATAGGGAAAGCGCCATATATTGCCCAAGCCCACTGCCGATCCTGCCGTGGCAAGAATCACGCCCAACTTGCTGCCAAAGCTGCCTCTGCTGTTTTCCATTTTTTCTTTTTTTTATACGGTTGATATGAATGATTTACCCCCTTACAGAATGCCTTCGAGAAGTCCCAACTGATTGAGGAATACCAAAAGGATGAGTACTGGGCACACGAAACGCACCAAGAACAGATAGACGAAGAAGAGATTTCCCTTCAATGTTCCCCAGTTGGTAAACTCGTCCCTGACCAGCTTCTTGGGCACATACCAACCTATGAACAGACAGGTAAGGAAGCCTGCTACAGGCAGGAACACCTGACCCGTGAAAAAGTCGAACCAGTCGAACAACGACTTGCCGGCAAACGTGAGCGCATCTGTAGCCCCTAAAGACAGCGAGCAGAAAGCACCTATCACCGCACAAGACACGGTGACAATCAAAGCGCCACTCTTGCGGCCTATCTTCAGCTCCTCATAGAAGAAAGAGGTGTTGACCTCATGGAGTGACATGAGCGATGTAAGAGCCGCCAAGGACAAAAGAACATAAAACAACAGCGAGATAGTCCAGCCCAAGACAGGTACTGCGGCAAAAGCCTCATTAAACACATTGGGCAGGGTGATGAAGATGAGCGACGGGCCACTGTCGGGCGAAACTCCCACAGAGAAAGCCGCAGGGAAGATCATCAGTCCGGCAAGTATAGCCACCATGAAGTCGATGACTGATATCTGCAGAGCTGTCTTGAACAGATTGGTCTGTCGGCTGAAATAGGAAGCATAGGTACAGATACAACCCATACCGATGCTGAGCGAATAGAACGACTGCCCCAAGGCACCCAAGAACACGCCGTTGTCCACCTTGGAGAAGTCGGGCTTCAGCAAGAACTCAACGCCCTTTCCGGCATTAGGCAACAGGCAGGCTGCCACCACGATGATAAGCAGGAGGATGAACAAGACGGGCATCATAATCTTTGACGCCTTCTCAATACCTCCACGAACACCATGGATAATCACAAAATGACAAATCAGAAAGATGACTACCGTCCACATGACAGGCCGTATAGGATCGGCAGAGAACTCCTTGAAGTACTCTGCTACAAAGGTTGGGTCGCCATGCAGCTCGCCCATGATGCTGGCATACACATACTGTAGGCACCAGCCCGACACGACGGCATAATAGCCCGTAATAAGGAAACCGGTAAGCACCTCCAAGTAGCCCACCCACTTCCAGGCCTTTCCTTTCGACAGCTTGGTATAGGCACGGGCTGTATTCGAAGCACCATGACGGCCTATGATAAACTCGGAAATCATACAGGGAATGCCCAAAAGGAGCACACACCCTATATAAACCAAGATGAAGGCAGCACCACCTTCCTGGCCTGCCATATAAGGAAAGCGCCATACATTGCCTAAACCTACAGCACCACCTGCAGTAGCAAGAATCAATCCTATCTTGCTACCAAAACTACCTCTATCTAATTCTGTCATTTTTATCCTTTCTCTATAATACGACTGCAAAATTATAAAATATTTTGCATATAAACGTATAAATTGAAAGTAAAAATGCAAATTAACTGCAAAAAGGCAACTTGATACTAATAGAGCAAGGTTACTTAATCAGTAAAAAACTATTCTTCCGGCAGACTGTCACGCCACTTGCAGAAGGGATTGACAAGCAAATGAGAATTGTAAAAACGTTTGTCGCCCGTCACCTCACGACCTATGAAGTCGGGCTTCTCGTAGGCCTCATCCTCACTGCCCAGTTCCACCTCTGCCATGACCAGTCCCTGGTTGTCGCCATAGAACTCGTCGACCTCAAAGACATGATTGCCACTCTTTACCAGATAGCGGCGCTTGTCGATGACGCCACCCTGACACAACTGCAGCAGATGCTGTGCCTCGTCGAGCGTGATTTCTTTTTCAAACTCATAACGCGTCATGCCACCATTCACCGACTTACCCTTGATGGTAAGGTAAGCCTTGTCGTCGCGTGTGCGCACTCTCACCGTAGCTCCCTGCGCAGGGATATAGCCCTGCTGAATATGACTATCAGAAAAGGCGGCGCTCTTGTATGCGTCGCCTTTCTTGACAAGGAACTTTCTCTCTATTTCCAGTCCACTCATTTTTTATTTCTGTTATGTCAGGATATGATCCGTTACACGATAGTAGCCGAATAGATGGCAAAACAAATGGCCAATGCTATCAGCACGAAAAATATCCACTTGATGATTCTCTCACCCTTTTCAGCCTGCTTCTTCTCGTAAGCAGCATGCTTTGACTTTCTTAATTCTTTATTACTACTCATAGTCGTTCTATATTATTAGGTTATTACTATTCTTCATTTTCAGAGGGGAACTCCATCAGGTAAGCCTTGATGAATCCGTCTATCTTGCCATCCATCACGCCATCGACATCGGATGTCTGATAGTTGGTGCGATGGTCTTTGACACGACGGTCATCGAACACATAACTGCGAATCTGGCTTCCCCACTCTATCTTCTTCTTGCCTGCCTCTATCTTCGCCTTCGCCTCAAGGCGCTTCTTCATGGCGCGGTCGTAGAGTTGACTTTTCAAGAGAAGCAGAGCCTTGGCACGGTTCTTAGGCTGGTCGCGCGTCTCGGTATTCTCGATGAGGATTTCCTCTTCCTCGCCTGTGTCGGGATCAGTATACCAATAACGCAGACGCACACCCGACTCCACCTTGTTGACATTCTGACCTCCGGCACCACTGGAGCGGAAGGTATCCCATGACAACTTGGCTGGGTCTACATATACCTCAATAGTTTCGTCGACCAACGGCGTAACGAAGACACTTGCGAAACTGGTCATACGCTTGCCCTGAGCATTGAAAGGCGACACACGCACCAGACGATGCACACCATTCTCGCTCTTCAGATAACCATAGGCAAACTCGTTGCCTTCTATCGTCATGGTAACACTCTTGATACCTGCCTCATCGCCTTCCTGTATATCGGTAATGGTCACTTTGTAGCCATGAGCCTCAGCCCAGCGCATATACATACGCATCAGCATGGAAGCCCAATCCTGGCTCTCGGTACCACCGGCACCTGAGTTGATCTTCAGCACACAGTCCATCGGGTCTTCCTTCTGGCGCAGCATGTTCTTCAACTCCAAGTCCTCTATGGCCTTGATGGCCTTATCGTAGTCGGCGTCTACCTCTTCCTCGGTCACCATTTCGTCTTTGTAGAAGTCGAATGCCAACTGCAGCTCGTCTGCATACTGGCGCACGGCCTTGTAGCCGTCTATCCACTTCTGTATACCCTTCACTTTCTTCATCTGTTCCTGGGCATACTTTGGGTCCTCCCAGAAATCGGGAGCCTGTGTGCGGAGTTGTTCTTCCTCGAACTCCACCTGTTTCTGGTCTATATTGAGATAGCGATGCAGGGCGTCAGCGCGCTCCATCACATCCTTCAATTGGTCAGCTGTTATCATTAATTTATTATAAATTATTGAAGTTATAGCAGTCAAATCCGTTACCGCTTCTTTCTTCAGTCTCAAAGGAGTTTTTAGCCAATAGCCTTATGCTGCACATTACTCCTCATACATTTTGTCAATCTCTGCCTGATAGTTCTTATTGATAATAGGGCGGCGGATCTTCAGCGTATTGGTCAACTCGCCCGACTCCATAGAGAAGTGATGAGGCAAGAGTGTGATACGCTTGATCTGCTCGTAATAGGCCAACTGTTGTTGCAAGGTATTGATGCGCTCCTGCAGCATCTTCTTCACCTGTTCGTTGGCACAAAGATCCTCACGACTGCTAAAGGCGATATGATGCTCGCGTGCCCAGTCCTCAACAAGTCGGAACTCCGGTACTATGAGTGCAGACACAAACTTGCGCTGGTCAGCAATGACAGCCACCTGGTCGATAAACTTGTCAACAAGCAACAGCGACTCCACCTGCTGGGGAGCGATATACTTGCCATTAGATGTCTTGAACAAGTCCTTGATGCGCTCGGTGAGGAACAGCTCGCCATCCTTCATATATCCGGCATCGCCAGTATGGAAGAAACCTTCCTCATCGAACACCTTGGCATTGGTGGTGTCGCGATGATAATACCCCTTTGTAATGGTTGGACCCTTGAGCAATATCTCGTTGTCCTCGCCTATCTTGATCTGGATGCTGGAGATAGGGCGACCAACAGAACCGATGGTAAACTTCTTGTCGAGATGCACGCACGATACCGTGGCAAGACTCTCGGTCAAGCCATAGCCTACGACCATGCCGATACCGACAGAGAGAATAAACTCCTCGACTTCCGGACTCACATAGGCACCTGCCGTAGGGAAGATATTAGGATGTTCCAAGCCCAACTGCTTACGCACCATGCTCAGGATGGTCTTGTTGATAATCTTATATTCCAACTCGAGTGTCAAAGGAGGACGCTTGCCATTGGCAATATACTCTATGTTGCGCTTGCGACCTACGGCAAGGGCATGATAGAAAAGTTTCTTCTGTACAGAACCAGCTTCATCCATCTTAGCCTTAACGGCGATATACACCTTCTCCCAGAAGCGGGGCACGCTGCTCATACAGGTAGGATGTACCTGGCGCATGCTCTCCTGAATCTCGTGCGGATAAGTGTTGATAATCAACTGTGCTCCCTCGCTCAAACAGAGGTAAGCCCATCCACGCTCAAAGATATGGGTAAATGGTAGGAAGTTGATGACACGGTCTTTCTCAGAGACAGGCACTACCTCGTCGTTGGCTCTCAGGGCAGCATAATACTGTCCATAGGTCAGCATGACTCCCTTGCTGTCACCGGTAGTACCACTGGTATAAAGGATATTTGCCATATCATCCATGCTTGCCGACTGATACAAAGCCTCCACCTCAGTCTGTCGAGGCAGGTTCTCGCCCAACTTGATGAAGTCCTTGAAGTAAAGGGCAGCCGGGTCGTGAGTACTGATGCGCACGCTGGAGTCGAAGATGATGATACGCTCCAACGAAGGACAGAGAGCAAAGACACGATGTGCCTTGTCGTACTGGTCCTGCTCGCCTACAAAAAGGAAGCGCACCTGTCCGTCGTTAATCATATATTGTATCTGCTGCTCGCTGCTGGTAGCATAGAATGGAATCGAGCACACCTTGATGCCATAAGCACCAAAGTCGGTATAGAGATAATGCACGCAATTCTGGGAGAAAACAGCAATCTTGTCATGCGGCTTTGCACCGATGTTCAGCAAAGCATTGCTCACTTGTTTCACTCTCAGCGAAAACTGATTCCATGACACAGACTGCCACTTGTCGCTGCCAAACTTCTTGAACGTAAGTGCAGTTTTATCGCCGTATTTATTGGCCAAATCGTGAATCAGTACCGAAAGATGACTTTTGACTTGCATAAGCATAATGTTTAATTATTGGATGCAAAGATAATAGAAAACATTAAGAAAACAAAATAAATCGGAATTTTATTTTGTCCTTATCCCGTTTTAGCTTAACTTTGCATCACAAATAAGACTAAGAGAGACAGATATGATGACACAAGAGGAATATGTAAGAGACGCCATCGGGTTGCTCAGCCAGCTGATTGCTACCCCTTCGACAAGTCGCAACGAGAAGGATGCCGCCAACATCATGGAGAAAGCCCTTCGCAACTATGGTTTCACGCCACATCGTGAAGCCAACAATGTATGGGTGATTGGCCCACACTTCGACGAGCAGAAGCCCACTTTGCTACTCAATGCCCATATAGACACCGTGAAGCCTGTCGATTCATGGAGGCGCGATCCCTTTGCTCCTACAATAGAGGGCGACACGCTTTATGGTCTGGGCAGCAACGACTGTGGAGGCGGTCTGTGCTCACTACTGCAGACATTCCGGATGCTGACAGAGAAAACACAGAACTACAACCTTATCTATTTAGCATCGGCCGAAGAGGAAGTCTCTGGCAAAGACGGCATCAGCCGAGCCTTGCCTCTCTTGCCAAAAATCGACCTGGCTATTGTGGGTGAGCCTACGGGCATGCAGCCTGCCGTGGCAGAGAAGGGACTGATGGTATTAGACGTGATAGCGCACGGAAAAAGCGGACATGCAGCCCGAAACGAAGGAGTAAACGCTATCTATGAGGCATTGGATGACATGCGATGGATTCGTGATTACAAGTTTGAGAAAGTAAGCCCATTCTTAGGACCTACCAAGATGACACTTACCGTGGTGAATGCAGGAACGCAACACAATGTGATTCCCGACACCTGCACCATGCTGGTGGATATCCGTACCAATGAGTTCTACGACAATGAGGAGTTGTTTCATTTTATCTGCCAGCACTTGAAGAGCGAAGTAAAAGCTCACAGTTTCCGTCTAAAATCATCCCGTATTGATCCTGAGCATCCTCTTATTAAGAAATGTGTAGCCATGGGAATGAAGCCTTTCGGTAGTCCTACCCTTAGCGACCAGGCGCTGATGCACTTCCCTTCGTTCAAGTTAGGTCCGGGCGAATCCTCCCGCTCCCATTCTGCAGACGAGTTTATCAAAATCAGCGAAATAGCTGATGCTATCGCCAAATACAAAGAGCTCTTAGATGGCGCTGCCATCTAAGA